>OLOR01000638.1_pt1 | contig 36906 bp, 35 predicted proteins | sample 1672521 | NCBI WGS metagenome assembly OLOR01 (sample SAMEA3136695, study PRJEB25190) | human gut metagenome | biome: human gut; feature: human-associated habitat; material: faeces | place: Austria | collected 2013
AGCAGTGACATTCTGACTGGTAGTCAAACCGAGAGTGCCGAGTACGAAAGCCGGTTCGGCGACCCGCGCACCATCAAGCTCGGTCTTGAGATTTCGGGATTTCCCGCGTTCGTCTACATGGCCCCGGAGGTGTACGAGGCGGCCATTGCGGCCTCCAGGATCGACAAGGAGATACTCACGCTCGAGCTCAGGCTGCCAGGAAAGGCCCTCGAGAGTTTCAGCGAGAGGCTCCTCGTCGACGAGATCGTCCTCACGAACGAGATAGAGAGCGTGAACTCGACGAGACGTGAGATAGGGGACACCCTGGAAAGGCTCAGGAAGAATGACAGGCGTGGAAGGTTTGCGGGCATCGTCCAGAAGTACATGATGCTCAGTTCGGCTAGGAACGTCCCGCTCGGGTCATGCGCCGACGTAAGGAGCCTGTATGACGATCTGGTGCTCGACGAGGTCATCGCAGAGAAGCCGGAGAACGCACCCGACGGCAAGCTGTTCAGGGCCGGGGAGGTTCACGTCTTCGGCAACGGAAGCGTCCCGATACATTCCGGAGTGGAGCCGGAATCGAGGATAATCGACATGCTGGACGTAGCCCTCGATTTCCTCAACGATGACAAGGTCCCGTTGCTCGTGAGGATAGGCGCATTCCACTTCGCGTTCGGCTACATCCATCCGTTCTATGACGGCAACGGCAGGACGAACCGCTGTTTTGGAGCAGTGACATTCTGACTGGTAGTCAAACGACGACGCATCGCACGTCGTCGATGGTGCGGTTTTGGAGCAGTGACATTCTGACTGGTAGTCAAACCCCGTCTCCGAAAATATCCCACTCACCTTGGTTTTGGAGCAGTGACATTCTGACTGGTAGTCAAACACAGCGAGGAGGAGCTTGCCGCTTGGACTGGTTTTGGAGCAGTGACATTCTGACTGGTAGTCAAACGACGAGCGCGGACATCGGCTCGTACTCGGTGTTTTGGAGCAGTGACATTCTGACTGGTAGTCAAACCGCATGTTCGCCTTCGGCGGGCCGGACAGGAGTTTTGGAGCAGTGACATTCTGACTGGTAGTCAAACGCGTCGCGGTTCTTCCATACGAGCCTGCCGGTTTTGGAGCAGTGACATTCTGACTGGTAGTCAAACTGCACAGGTTCCAGCAAAAAGAGCGCGTGCGTTTTGGAGCAGTGACATTCTGACTGGTAGTCAAACTCATCGAGCCCGCAAGAAAATTGATGGTGAAGTTTTGGAGCAGTGACATTCTGACTGGTAGTCAAACTGATGACTAGATTTCATAATTGCAACGCAGTTTTGGAGCAGTGACATTCTGACTGGTAGTCAAACACTACTCCTACGCATGCCGGTCGCATTACTGTTTTGGAGCAGTGACATTCTGACTGGTAGTCAAACGCGCCCTTCCGCTTGTGGGCGTTTGCGTACGTTTTGGAGCAGTGACATTCTGACTGGTAGTCAAACAAAAGGAGAGAGGCCATGAACGACCAGATGGTTTTGGAGCAGTGACATTCTGACTGGTAGTCAAACGCCGTCCTGTGCCTCTCCCTCGTCCTCTCCTGTTGCCTGCCGTGCTATGCTTGGGCGGCTGTCGATGGTCAGGAGGCAGTGAATGGGGATTCCGTTTTTGGGGAGCAGCTGGACGGAAGCGTTGGTGTCGCTCCTGATGGTGCTGCTGCTGGCGGCGATTCTGGTAGTTCTGATACTGATACTGCGGAAGAGGTAGGCAATGGAAGCTCTGACGGCAATACTCACTCTGGTAATTACGGGGCTTCTAATGGTTCTGGATTATCTGATAATTTACGCGATAGTCCGTTGGCAAGCGAACAAAACCCAAGTGAAGCTCGATATTATGAGCCAGCAGATGCAGGAAATGTCTCGGCAGTTGGACAGGCTGGAGAACAGGACACTGTTTTATCAGGACAAGCCGGAGAATCATTAGATTCTGCTTCTGTTCAGCCTCGCGCTGCCCCCGCTCTTGTTGCCGCTTTAATCAACGCTGGTATTAGTTCTGCTATTGCTTGGGCAACTCAATCTAGTGTTTCGTCTGGCGATGATAAGCAGATTACTTTGCTTGGCGGTATCCTAGACCAACTCTATTGTTTTGGAGCAGTGACATTCTGACTGGTAGTCAAACACCTCTCGGGAAAGTCCGCCGCGTTCTGCTGTTTTGGAGCAGTGACATTCTGACTGGTAGTCAAACGGAAGAGGAGACCAATGGACTTGAGCGTGGGTTTTGGAGCAGTGACATTCTGACTGGTAGTCAAACTGGAACGACTTCGGCAAGTACAATTACCGCGTTTTGGAGCAGTGACATTCTGACTGGTAGTCAAACAGGAGGCAGACCAGTTCAAGGGCATGGCCGGTTTTGGAGCAGTGACATTCTGACTGGTAGTCAAACAGGCAAAGGTGTTCGAGGTCGTGCGCGGAAGTTTTGGAGCAGTGACATTCTGACTGGTAGTCAAACGGAACCCGAGCCAGAGCCACAGCCGGAGCCGTTTTGGAGCAGTGACATTCTGACTGGTAGTCAAACCACACATCACGACACATTTCATCCCTCAATGTTTTGGAGCAGTGACATTCTGACTGGTAGTCAAACCTCCGTGGCATGTTGACCGAAGGACAGGAGGTTTTGGAGCAGTGACATTCTGACTGGTAGTCAAACGATGAAGTCACCTGCCGCCTGGAACGCCCCGTTTTGGAGCAGTGACATTCTGACTGGTAGTCAAACATCGAATGGCACAAGCAGCGGATACATGCCGTTTTGGAGCAGTGACATTCTGACTGGTAGTCAAACGACATGACCCGGCCTACACCCACGTGGAAGTTTTGGAGCAGTGACATTCTGACTGGTAGTCAAACCATCCGTGGCTCCTATGGCCTCGCCCGCTAGTTTTGGAGCAGTGACATTCTGACTGGTAGTCAAACCCCTACATGGTCTGGACATTCGCAGATGGGGTTTTGGAGCAGTGACATTCTGACTGGTAGTCAAACTATGGAGTCATTGCCGAAGCTCGCATTGGGGTTTTGGAGCAGTGACATTCTGACTGGTAGTCAAACCCATGGAGGTGCCGGCCGGCTCCAAGCTCGGTTTTGGAGCAGTGACATTCTGACTGGTAGTCAAACCACGTAGCTCACGTAGATCAGCCCGCGCTTCTGGAGCATCACGAGTAGGTCATGGTAGAGACGGTACTGGAACAGGTGCGCGTCCTTCTTCTGGTTCACCTCGGGGCGAAGTGGCGAATCGCGTTGTGCTTCTGGAGCGCGGCTGCCGCCTCTGGATGGACGGCGATGAAGTTGATGGGGTAGCCGTCATCGGAGACCTTCTCGTAGTAGGTCGCGATGGACGCGGTTTGCGGACTCGCGACCTTGGTGTACGTCGAGCCGGAAAGCGTGTAGTAGTCCTTGTCGTCGACCACGGCGGTGTCCTCGGTCTTGGCGTACTTCGCGACCGCCTTGCGGTAGCCGCCGGCCTCCTCGCCGGTGGTCGTGCCGTCGAGGGTCTCGATGGCGGTGAAGAAGCGGTCGCCGGACACCGGGTTCAACTTCATCTCGTCGAAGGTCACGAAGTTGGTGTTGGGCGCCTGGCCCCAGCTGCCCTCGTACTTCTGGGCCTTGCGCAGCAGCGTCTTCGTCTTGCTGGAGAGGCACAGAGTGCACTCCGAGAGCATCTTGCCGTGGTCCTGCAGGAACTCCTCGGCGGTGATTACGGAGTTTGCCGCCGCCTCTGCCGAGGTGAACGTCTCCGCAACGCTCTCGCCGGCGTTCTCCGCGAGACGAGCGTAGCGAATCGCGTCGACCTCGGGGATGACCTTCGTGCGCGCGAACTCCGCCATGAGGTTCGAGGAGATGATGAGCGCGCGTTCCTCGTCATCGACGTTGTCGATGTCGAACTGGCGGCCTCGGTCGAACTTCATCTGGTAGGGCTCGAACGTCAGCGAGATGTCTCCCTGCGGGAATCCGAGGGCGCGGTCGTAGTCGCCCAGACCGCTCATGGTGATGGACGGGATGTCGATGACGCCGTCACCCCTGTACTCGCCAAGGAGGTCCTGATTCATGTTGAGGAAGCTGGTCGTAGCCTCCTGCTCGATGATCTTGTCGAGTCGGGTGGTGACCTTCTCGATAGCGTCTCCGATGGAATTTGCCATTGTCTACTCCTTCTTGATCTTCATTGCCTTGTCGAGGAGGTCATCGACCTTCTCCGACGCGGCCCCTCCCGGCTTGCCGCCGGTGGAGCCGGACTGCTTGTGCTTTTCCTCGTCGAACAGGTACGGGCAATCGGACTTGAGCTTGGAAACGTCGCCGTCGTAGTCGTCGAGCAGTGCCTTGGCCGCCTTGACGTTCTTGCAGCCCGCCAGCTCGAGCCTGAAGGTCACGCGCTCGTCTGCCATCTTGGCCTCGAGCTCCGTTGCCCTCTTCTCGAACTCCTCGCGCTTTGCCTTGTTCTCGGCGGCGTCGGCTGCCTCGGCCTTGAGCTTCTCGATTTCGGCCTGGAGCTCCGCGACCTCCTTGTCGTGACGCTCCTTGTTGATGGCCTGCTGGCCATGCTTATCCTTCAGGTCGTCATCGTTCTGGCCTTCGCCCTCGCCCTCGCCGGGCTTCGGGTCGTTCTTCGGCTCTTTGTCTTCTGCGTCCATTTCCTGTTCCTTTCGTCCTGGGTTTGTTTGCGCGCTTCTCTGCGCATCAGGTGGGTTTTTTGCGCTATCCCAAGCAAGGGGGAAGGTACGGGAGGTGTCGCTTGGAGAATCGAGGGCAAAAGAAAAGCCCCTCGATGAGGGGCTGGGATTGCGTACTGGATTGGATGAGGCTTTATACGAACTCGATTTCCCTGCCGGTCAAATCATGATTGCCGTGAATAGCAATGCAATCATTGCCGCCGTCCATGATGGGAACCGGCTCATACTCGATGCCGTCGATGATCAACGTGTTCCAGCGCGTGAGCGGAAGAGTCTCCGACAGCGAAAGGGAGGTGTATCCGCAAATCGGTATGCTCTCAGTTATTTTCACCGGTGATTGCCCTCAGCTGTTCAAGATAGTCCACCAGGGCAGCTTTTGTCTGCTCTGTCTCTATGCGGGGTATTTTATAGTCTTTTGTAACGCTGAGCAAATATCGTTGAGCATCGATTTCTCTACGAATCGTCATTTCGCTCACAGAGAGCTGCGAGTAGTCTCCTCTGATTTCCTGGTCGAGATGGAATTCCTCCTCAAGTACCTCTGACAACGTCGCATCCTTGCGGAGTAATACATCCTTTCCTACGGTCATGGCATCGGCACCTCTCGCGTTTAGGTACTCTATCGCATTGTCATCCTGTTGCACGGTTCCGCCCTTGCGTTCGATTTCCTTGGTTTTTGCCGCGACGAACGCCGGGTTTGCCGGTTTGAAGTTCTTGCGCCTTTCCTCGACCGGTAACAATGTCTTCCGGTTCTGGATGGCCTCCTTGATGATGAGGTCGCCATCCTTCTTGTCAAGCAGTGTAAAGTCTCGTAGTTTGAGGCCATTCTTCTCCATCTGGGCTTTTACAGCCTTGCGCGCCTGGCTTTCGGTAAGACCCGCTGATCTTACCCGCTTTCTTGTCGATGGCGTTTTGAGCGCATCATCTATCTTGCGCCTCGACCCGGTTGGCACCTTCGTCTTCGGCATGTCGCCGGCCCATTCGCGTCTGGGGGAGCGTTGCAGCACCTTGGAGTTGTCCTTCACGAGCTGCCTTAGCTTGGCTTGCCTGTCCTGGAGCACGAGCTTTGCCCTGGCGGCGTTGGCCTGGTTAGCCAGCGATGGGTCATCTTTGTAGAGCAGTTCCGCTCCCCTGAGCTCGCGCTTGGCCTCGCGCACGCTTCGCTCCATCGCCCTCTGCTTCTGGGTGAGCTCGTAGACCTCGTCGTTTGAAAGCCCGCTGGGATGCTCCGGCTCGTGCTCGTACATGCGCTTCATGCCGGGGAACCACGCGGTTTTGGAGCAGTGACATTCTGACTGGTAGTCAAACGAACACCCTGCACACGATCACTGCAAATGCTGTTTTGGAGCAGTGACATTCTGACTGGTAGTCAAACGAACACCCTGCACACGATCACTGCAAATGCTGTTTTGGAGCAGTGACATTCTGACTGGTAGTCAAACTGGCATTGGATTGCGGCATGTCACGCAACGGTTTTGGAGCAGTGACATTCTGACTGGTAGTCAAACGCGCCCCGGAGGGCACTGAATGACGAGATGTGATAAAATGCAATCAAGCAAATTTGCCTACGAAAACGGTTGGCTACCGCCCCGGATGGGGAGATGGTCAACCGTTTTTGTATCTTCTTGCAGTGCCGTTTTCGTCTATACTAATTACTTCAATCACATGGTGCTCTTTCATTTCGTTTAGTATCTTCTTCTCTATTTCATCTTTGCTTACATCAGTTGGCCTGTACTTCATATTCAAGACAATGCGACGCCTGTTGCTCATATCCCCCAATCCAGACTTTGTTTTGTAGTCATATGGATTGTTGAAGTTTCTTTTTGATGATTTCATCGCCTCTTCGATAAAATCGAGCTCGTTCCCTTTTTGTGGGCGTCTATTTCCAAACTTCGGACTCTTTATTTCGTTTTGGAGCAGTGACATTCTGACTGGTAGTCAAACTCGGATTCGAGATTCCGTGGCATCCAATCGGTTTTGGAGCAGTGACATTCTGACTGGTAGTCAAACAAAAAGCGCCCCGATACGGGACACCAGATGGGCAAAAGAAAAGCCGCCAAGGAGGCGGCTGAACGTCAAGTGTGGTACAATGTTCTTGCAATTAATTGCTTTGAAAAGCGCCCGACTTCTACAACTGGATGCCCGGCGCTTTTCTAATTTCTGCTTACAACATCAAGCAATTTCCCATCCTTCTTGAGAATTGACACCCGTTTGAACACCTTGATGTATTCGGGCTTTTCCGATAACTCGACGATTGCATCTATTATTTCTTCATCAGACAAATAAGGTGACTCGTAATTATCAATCACCAATCTCTTTAGATTCTTCTTATTGATTGAGTTCTCGAAGTAGTTCTTAACGGCTCCTCGTGCATTTTTAGACGTAAGGACGGTCTTGAACTCTATTTCGTTTGGATTGTCGGTTTTGGAGCAGTGACATTCTGACTGGTAGTCAAACTAAGCCCAGTTCGCAACCAGACGTATACGTGTTTTGGAGCAGTGACATTCTGACTGGTAGTCAAACCGGGTCGATAGCGTATCCATCTGCCTACGCCTACCGTGACGTAGGCAGACGGGGCGCTATCATCTAATCCATCTTGCGGTAGAATGCCCCGCGCTTCGGGCTATGCTTCCAGCCCTTGGCTAGCTTGGCCGTCTTGAAGCCCTCGCTTCTGCCTTGGCCGTCCGTTGGGTAAATCCACAACCAGCTGCCTTGCTTGCGAGCCTTGCACTCGTAGCCCAGCTTGGCTAGGGCGGCCATCGCCCTCGAGCACATAGCCTGCTCGGACTTGGTCATGACGGGCTTCTCCCGTTTGGGCTTGGGTTTCGCGACCTTGTCGGCTTCCTTGACAGCCGATTCCGTGGCGGTATCGACCAGCGCGATGAGCTGGGCGATGTCCTGGGCGTTGCCCCTTACCGTGTTGCCGTTGATGATGATTTCCATCGTTACCACTCTCCATCCCGTATACGTGGCGTACGGTTGGCTTTCGTGGTAAGATACGGGCAGACCGGACGGCCACCGCTGCAACGGTTTGGCTAAACCCCCGGCAGTTTTAGTGACTGCGAGGTAGCCGCTTCATTACTTTGGGGCGGCTACTTTGCTATCTTGATACCTAGCGTTATAGCCGCAATGACCACCAGGCTAAACGTGAGAAGTTCACTTAAGGTAATCATAGGCCCACCCCCCAACTGGGGGCAGCCACGCCGCCCGGCCCGTGCGTACCTTACCACAAGAACCGCATGCCGTTTTCAAGGTACCGCCGCGGGGGTTAACGTGCGTGACCCTTGCGACGACGAGTTTTGGAGCAGTGACATTCTGACTGGTAGTCAAACTGTATTGCGTAGCTGTCGTCCATGTAGCGAGTTTTGGAGCAGTGACATTCTGACTGGTAGTCAAACTGTGCTACTCTCGCCATGACCTTGAGAACCGTTTTGGAGCAGTGACATTCTGACTGGTAGTCAAACTGTATCTGCTCTTGGTATTCCGTCAAGCCGGTTTTGGAGCAGTGACATTCTGACTGGTAGTCAAACTATGCCAGAGGCCGACCGAACCGGCCCTCGGTTTTGGAGCAGTGACATTCTGACTGGTAGTCAAACTGAAAAAGGCCGCCAATCAGGCGGCCTTGGTGGATAGAACGAGGGGATTGATCTGCAGCGGCTCCAGTTGAGGGTGACCTGCCCGCCTGCCGTCGATTTCGAAGATATCTCCGCTCTCGAATTGGTATCTCCTCGTAAAGCAAAACTTTCTCATCGAGGAGTCAGACTCAAGATGTGCGGATGACCAGGGCACATCTTCGATGAGTACCACTTCGCCACACGCTTCGAGATAGCGATTTGCAAACCTGGCTCCAAAGGCTTTGTCCTTCACGCCTCCCGTGCAGTCTGCGATGAATCTGTTAGTGAGCTTATTCAAAACCGATAACCTCCCAGATCATACTATCATCGCTTTTCGGTTTTGGAGCAGTGACATTCTGACTGGTAGTCAAACGGTGGGACGAGGACAAGCCGGGGGACGTCGGTTTTGGAGCAGTGACATTCTGACTGGTAGTCAAACCACTCGGCTGATCATCATGTATTCATTATAGTTTTGGAGCAGTGACATTCTGACTGGTAGTCAAACACTATGCGAGTTCATTGAAGAAGGCTGGCTGTTTTGGAGCAGTGACATTCTGACTGGTAGTCAAACTTCGCGATTTCCTCGGGCGCACACTAAATGGTTTTGGAGCAGTGACATTCTGACTGGTAGTCAAACAACAAATGCTGGTTTTACATCGCAATTATCGTTTTGGAGCAGTGACATTCTGACTAGTAGTCAAACTTTACTCCCTGCCGTTCAAAGTGTATCTCGGGTTTTGGAGCAGTGACATTCTGACTGGTAGTCAAACAAGTTGCGCGAGGGTTTGTGGCACAAGGCTGTTTTGGAGCAGTGACATTCTGACTGGTAGTCAAACCGCTAAGGAGCTTGAGGATTTTATCAGACGGTTTTGGAGCAGTGACATTCTGACTGGTAGTCACTCTTGCTCATCGCGGCAGCCGTCTGGTTTCTGGCGGGCGTGAACATCATGCGCCTCGGCATTATCGCCTGCCTCGAGGGAGACGCCGCCATCTGGCTTCTGGTCATCGGCATCCCGGTCGTCTTCGTCGTCTTCCACTGCATGTTCGGCAAGCTCGTCGGCAAGCATGCCGACCGCATCCGCGGCTATGGCGAGGACAAGATGCACGTCCTACGCTTCTTCGACGTGAAGGGCTACGTGATCATGGCCATCATGATGGGTGGCGGCATCTCACTGCGCGCCTTCGGCATCGTGCCCGGGTGGTTCGTCGCGTTCTTCTACACGGGCCTCGGTACCGCGTTGGCCCTGGCCGGCATCGGATTCTTGGTCCATTACATCAAGCGCGGCGATGTCATCACCTGCCCCGTCACCAAGAAGACTCGTCTGGCGTAGGCGCGTCGCGGTTCCTAATGGCCGGACTTGTACCTCTCGAGCTTCTCGTTGAGTGCCTTTGTCTCGCGTCGGTAGATGAGCGTGAATAGCACGGTCATGAATGCCAGGATCACGACGTAGGTGACGGTCCAGGTAATCCACGCGCCCGGTATGTCGGTCGGGAACCAACCGAAGAACGCGGCCGCAGGCGTGAGCACGGCATAGAGGCAGACGCCGAACAGGGCGATGCGCGCACCGTAGCCGAACCTCCTTATGACCAGCGGCGTGAAGAACACGAGTTGCATGATCACGGCGGCGAGCATGGCACCCGCAATACCCCAGCAGTACATAATGCCTGCCCTGGCTTCCTCGCCGGCGAATATCATGCCGAAGACCATGCTGAACAGCATGAAGATGGTGAACGCGATACAGAAGTTGGTCACCAGCATCTTGAGGTACTCGCCGGCGCCTTTTTTCTCGGTGTCTATGATTTTGTTGCTCATGGCAATCTCCTCCTATGCGTCCAGTTGCTTCCGTATCTCACCCGCGTACTTGCGCGAGATCACGATCTCCTCATCGTTGTCCAGCCGGGCGAGCAGGCGGCCGCCGACGTAGGGGCGTAGCCCCGCGATGCGGCACAGGTTGACCAGGCAGTTGCGGGCGACCTTGACGAAGCCGGCATCTATCAGGCGCTCCTCCAGCTCGCAGAGGCGAAGCGGCATCTCGAGGACCGCGTCGCCCGTGTAGGTGAAGCTACGGCCGTCGACGGACTCGACGTAGAGGATCTCGCCCACGGATACGACGCGCATCTCGCCGTCGACGTCACCCGTCATCTTGCGGTCGTGCATGCGCAGACCGGCAACGATGGAGACGATGCGTTCGTCCACGACGGCGCAGCGCACGATGATCTCCGGTTCGCGCAGGAATTCGTCGGTTTCGATCTCGATCTTCATGGCCCTTCCTTTCTTGACGAGAGTATAGGGCGCGATGCGCGAGGGAAGGGGCCGCGCGTAAGCGGGATGCACGGAGATGGCACCGAAATGCATCCATTGATGATACTTTGATATCAAAGTATTATGGCACGGACATGTTGCGACGAGGCACGATAGGAGGGAAGACGGTGGTAATCGAGGCAGGTCACGTTGCCATGCAGGCATACCCGGCGGGTGCGTCGGATTTCGTGAGCACGCTCTCGCGCACCCTGGCGGCCGCGAACCGCTTTCTCATGACGCGTCTGCGCGACGAGGGGTTGGACAGCCTCGTTCCCTCCCATGGCGACATCCTCATGCACCTGTTCGTCCACGAGGACGTGACCATGCACGAGCTGGCTCAGGCCATCGGCCGGGAGCCCTCCACGGTAACCTGTCTCGTCAGGAAGCTCGCGAACGCGGGTTACGTGCAGACGGCCAAGCATGACGGCGACCGTCGCATTACCTACGCGAGCCTGACCGAGCAGGGCAGACGGCTCAGGGGCGTGTTCGACGAGATCTCGGCTGAGCTTGTCGCCACGCAGATGACGGGCGTCTCGCCCGCGGCTTTCGATGTCACGCGCGACACGCTCGAGACCATGAGACGCAACTTCGATGCGGCCCTTGCGGTCGACACCTCGAGAAAGGGAGATGAGAGATGAAAAAGGCAATGGCATTTGCCCTGACGGCGGTCCTGGCGCTTGGCGTGCTCGGCCTCGTGGGCTGCGGGTCGCAAGGCGGCGGCACGCAATCGCAAGATGACAAGCCCGTCCTCACGGTGGCGATGGAGCTTGCCTACCCGCCGTTCGAGACCAAGGACGACGCGGGGCAACCCGCCGGCCTGGCCGTGGACTTCATGCGGGACTTCGCGGATCGCTACGGCTACGACCTCGTAATCGAGAACACGGCCTGGGACGGCCTCATCCCATCGTTGCAGACCGACAAGGCAGACTGCGTCATCAGCTCCATGACCATCACCGAGGAGCGCAAGGAGGCCGTCGACTTCTCCGATCCTTACGCCATGGCGCAGCTCGCCATCCTCGCCAACGCCAATTCGGGCGTGGCCAGCATCGACGACCTCAACCATCCCGACAAGAAGGTCGCCGTCAAGACGGGCTCGACCGGTGACGTGTACGCCACCAAGAACCTGCCCGAAGCCCAGATCGTCCGCCTGGCCGACGAGAGCGCCTGCGTCACCGAGGTCGTCCAGGGCAAGGCCGATGGCTTCCTCTACGATCAGCTGACCATCTACCGCAACAACGTCGCCAACCCGGATACCACCGAGGCGATATTCATTCCCTTCCAGGAGGCCGAGTCGTGGGGCATCGCGGTGAAGAAGGGCGATACCGAGCTGCTCGACCAGCTCAACGAGTTCATCGCCGCGTCCAAGACCGATGGCGAGTTCGATCGCCTGACCGAGAAGTACCTCGCCGACGAGAAGCGCGCCTTCGACGAACACGGGTTCAAGTGGTTCTTCGACTTCGAGTGAGGGGAGTGCAGTCGTGTCCGTGTTGCGTAGCCTATTCGTGGCGCCTTCAGGCGAGGCGGTCGCTCCGCTGAAGAAGGCGGCCAACTACCTGCTCGTGTGCGTGGCGGTCATCCTCGTCGTGGGGTGTTCGCTCGGTGCCGTCGGCATCACGCTGAACTTCGACTTCGTGGGTCAGTACCGGCTGCGCATCTCCGACGGCTTCATGCTCACGGTGTGGCTGTCGGTCGCGAGCCTCATAGGCAGCATGCTCATCGGCGTGCCGGTCGCCCTCGGCAAGAACTCGCGCATCCTGCCCATTCGCTACCTATGCGATCTCTACGTCAAGATCATTCGCGGCACGCCGCTCATCGCCCAGATCTACCTGTTCTACTACATCATCGGGACGGCCTGGGGCGTGGAAAATCGCGTCGTGGCCGGCATCATCATCCTGTCGGTCTTCGCCGGTGCCTACATCGCAGAGATCGTGCGCGCGGGCTACGAGTCGCTCGACCGCGGGCCGCTCGAGGCGGCACGCGCCCTGGGGCTCACCCGCGTCCAGACTGCCGTGTCGGTGGCGCTGCCCCAGATGGTGACCCGCACACTTCCGGCGCTGACCGGTCAGTTCGCCTCCATCATCAAGGACTCGTCGCTGCTCTCGGTCATCGCCGTCATCGAGTTGACCCAGACCATGCGCGAGATCAGCGCGACCAACTACAACTTCTTCGGGTGCTTCCTGCTTCTGGGGGCGCTCTACCTCTGTCTGACCTTGCCGGTCATGCTCGTGAGCCGCTACTTCGAGAGGAGGCTCGACTATGCGCACTGATCGGCTTTCGGGCATCGGCGTGCTCTACGAGTCCGACGAGTGGTCGGACCACAAGCTGGCAGCCGAGCTCGCCGCGGCACTTGCCGAGATGTGCGGCGATGATGCGCCCGTGGTCACGATGATCGACATGACGCGCGGGGATTGCGTGGAGCGGGCCCTTGCCTGCGGTGTGCTCGTGAGCCGCGTGTTTGCCAGCGCGCGCTTCCGCGGACACGACGCCGCCCTCGAGTCCATGGAGCGGCTCGTGGACGAGGCGCAAGCCCGTGGCATCGTCATGATCAACGAGCCGCGTGCGCATCGCTACGAGGTTAGCAAGATGGCGGCAACACGACGGCTCGCGGAAGCCGGCATAATGACGCCGGCAATCATCGCCTTTGGCATGCCGGAAGGGCTCGATGCCTCGGCCTTCGCGTATCCCTGCATCATCAAGCCCGATTGCGGCGGCCGTAGCACGCACACGCTGCTCGCTCGCGATGCCGATGAGGCTCGCCGCTTTATCGCGCAGGTGCCTCCCATGCCCTTTGTGGTGCAGGAGTACATCGAGCCCGGGTTCGGATACGTGACGCGCATCGAGGTGGTGGACGACGTGCTGCCGCTCATCGTCAAGCGCAGCATCGGCGAAGGCGACCTGTCCTCCTACCACGCCGGTTCCACCTACGAGCTCTATCCCGATTGTCCCGATGGCGTGCGTGAGGCCGCCCTGCGCGCGGCTCGCGCACTCGGCATCGGATTCGGGAGCTTTGATGTCATAGAAACCGGACACGGCGCCTATTTCATCGACGCCAACAGTGTCTCCAACGTGTCCGAGGACTGCACCGAGCTGTTCGGGTTCGATCTGATGCGCGCCCACGCGCGGGGAATGGCGCGTAGATACTGCCAGATGCGTTCCGATTTGCCGGAGAAAGGGGAGATGCCATGCTGAGCATCAAGGACGCGTACGAGAAGTTCGACGAGATCGGGTGTTGCAGCTTCGCGACACTCGACGGCAACGGGGGAGTGGATTCGCGTATTGCGCACTTCTTCGCCTACGACGACGAGGGGCTCTACCTGCGCACCATGACGGGCAAGCCGTTCTTCCGGCAGATGATCGAGGGCGGCAAGCTCTCCGTGTGCGGCGAGCGCACCGATGCGCCCGTGGTATGGGACGACGAGAACATGCCGCACTTCCAGCCGGGGTACATGATGCGTGTGAGCGGTAGCGTGCGCCTGCTCACCGACAAGGAACTTTCCGCCAAGGCGGCGGCCAATCCCATGTTCGCCGTGGCGACCTACGACATCAATAAGTATCCGGAGACCGTGGTCCTCGTCATGGACAGCGCCTGGGGCGAGCTCTACGACTACGACTTCAACATGGTGCACCGCGACCACAAGATCCTGCGCGAGCGCTTTTCCTGGGGCGGTGCGACCTTCGTGCCCGCCGGTTTCACCATCACCGATGCGTGCATCGAGTGCGGCGCGTGCATGGACGCGTGCACCCACAAGGCCATCGTGGCGGGAACTCCCTATCGCATCCTGGGGGAGCGCTGCGACGAATGCGGCAACTGCCACCATGCCTGCCCTGTCGGTGCCGTCATCGAGAAAGGCGTGTTGTAGGGGACCGTGTGTCAGGGGGTCTGACCCCCTGACACATTGACCCCTGACACATCGCCGCCTACCCGAACCTTCCCGCGACGTAGTCCGCGGTGCGCTCGTCACGCGGATGCGTGAACAGGGTCTCCGTGTCGTCGGCCTCGATCATCTCTCCCAGGAGGAAGAACGCGGTCTTGGTCGAGACGCGCAGGGCCTGCAACATATTGTGGGTCACCATGATGACGGTGTAGCGGTGCCTGAGCTCGTCGACGAGCTCCTCGATCTTGGCCGTCGATATGGGGTCCAGCGCGCTCGTGGACTCGTCGAGTAGGAGCACCTCCGGCTTCACCGCCAGCGCACGGGCGATGCACAGGCGCTGCTGCTGTCCTCCGGACAGGCCCAGGGCGCTGTGCTTCAGACGGTCCTTGACCTCGTCCCAGATGGCGGCATCGCGAAGGGACGATTCGACGATGTCGTCCAGCTCGCCGCGGTTGCGGACGCCATGGGTGCGTGGGCCGAAGGCGACGTTGTCGTAGATGCTCATGGGAAACGGGTTGGGCTGCTGGAAGACCATGCCCACGCGCCTGCGCAGGTCTGTGGCGGGCATCGTGCGGTAGACGTCATGGCCGTCGAGTTCGACGCAGCCTCGTACCGAGCAGCCCTCGACGAGGTCGTTCATCCGGTTGAGCGTCTTGAGCAACGTCGACTTGCCGCAGCCGGATGGGCCGATGAGGGCCGTCACCTCGTTTTTGGGAAAGGAGAGCGAGACGTCCTTGAGCGCATGAAAGTCGCCGTAGTGCAGGTTCAGGTCCCTCACCTCCATCTTGGCCTCGCGGTTTGGGCATGCGGAGCCCACGGCCATGTCATCGGGGCACACACGAGGATCGCGAGGCCCGTTCATGACAATCGCCGGGGTCTTCTCTCGGACGCATTCCATCGGATTGTCCTTTCGCTTGATAGGGGTATCGGGTTTCGACATCGCTAGCCCCGGACGTTCAATCGCCTGACGACGAGGTTCGTCCCCGCGTTCAGCAACACGACGAGGACGAGCAACACGACGGCCGTGGCATAGGTTTCGTTCAAGTGCAGTCCCTCGCTTGCCAGGACGTACATGTGCACGGCAAGCGTGCGGCACGAGTCGAACAGGGCGAAGACGCCCTCGCCGCCAAAGTCGGGGATTTGCGCCACGGTGCCGGCGGTGAACAGCAGCGCCGCCACCTCGCCGACGCAGCGGCCCAGTGCGAGCAGCACGCCGCCGAAGATGCCGGGCAGCGCACTCGGGAGCACGCAGCGGAATATGGTGCGCACGAGGCCGGCTCCCAGGGCAAGCCCGCCGTGCTTGTAGGATTGGGGCACGGCGAGAAGGGCTTCCTCGGTCGTGCGCATAATGATGGGGAGCACCATGATCGCCAGGGTGCACGCGCCCGCGAGCAGCGAGAGACCCCAACCCAGAAGCGTGGTGAAGAAGAGCAGGCCGAACAGGCCGTACACGATCGATGGGATGCCCTGGAGCGTCTCGGTCGTCATGCGCACCACGCGCACGAAGCGGCTCGCGGGCCGCGCGTACTCGACGAGGTACACCGCCGAGGCGATGCCGACGGGGGCTGCGATGACGAGGGCGAAAAGCGCCATCAGGACCGTGTCGATCAGGGCGGGCATGAGCGAGACGTTGTCGGAGGTGTACTCCCATTCGAACAGGGTCGGGCTGAGGTTCGGGATGCCGTTCACCAGGATGAACCCAATGACCAGGACGAGCATCGCCGTCGATAGGATGGCGCCCGCGTATACCACGGCGCGAAGGATACGGGCCGTCATCTCAGGGCACCTCGCTTCTTTATCGCGCCGAACAGCAGGCTTATGAGCATGACGAACACGAAGAGCACGACACCGGTGGCGATGAGCGCTCCGCGATGCAGATCTGCGGCGTAGCCCATCTCGAGCACGATGTTGGCGGTCATCGTGCGCACGCCATCGAAGATGGAGGAGGGGATGACGGCCTGGTTTCCCGCCACCATGACTACGGCCATGGTCTCTCCGATGGCACGCCCCACGCCCAGGACGACGGACGCCATGATTCCCGAGAACGCGGCCGGCACGATGATGCGAAAGACCGAGCGCTCGTGCGTGGCTCCCAAGGCGAGCGCTCCCTCGTAGTAGCTCCGGGGTACCACATCGAGGGCGTTCTTCGACACGGTGATGATGGTGGGCAGGATCATGATGCCCAAGAGGAAGGAGGCAGCGAGCAGCGACAGTCCGTTACCCGGGCCGATCGTTCGCACGAGGGGGACGACCACCATGAGGCCGAAGAAGCCGTAGACGACCGACGGTATGCCGGCAAGCAGCTCGACGGCGGGCTTGAGTAGCCACGCGATGCTCGCGTTCGCGAAGCGGGAGAGGAAGATTGCCGTCAGGATTCCCGCGGGCACGCCGACGACGATCGCATCGGCGGTGACGTAGAGGCTGCCGACTATCATGGGGAATATCCCGTACATATCGCTTCCCGGTTTCCAGGTGCATCCCAGCAGGAAGTCGGGCAGTCCGATTTGTGCCATGGCGGGAATACCGTTGGCAAAGAGGAAGAGGCAGATGAGCGCCACGGCCAGGACGGAGATCGCGGCAGCGGCGGCAAAGAGCCACCGCGCCACGCCTTCCTTGAGGGTCTGCCTTGACATGATATGGTTCATGGGAGGGCTAGCCAATCACGTCGGCCCAGGTCTTTGCGACACCGGAGAAGATGTCCTTGACCTGCTGGCTGGTCAGCTCGTCGATGGACGAGGACGGCGCGACGATCACGGCGATTCCGTCACGGGCGATGGGCTGGGCCCTGACGCCTGCGGCAACTTCGGAATCCTTGAGCTCGCGGGATGCCATGCCGATGTCGCAGGTGCCCTCGATGGCCATGTTCACGCCCGTCGTGGAGTCCGACTGCTGGACTTCGATGGTGACGGCAGGGTTGACGGACTCATAGGCCTCGGCGAGCTTCTCCATCACCGGCGTGACCGATGACGATCCCGCGATCACGACCTTGCCGGACACGTCGCCCTTCTGGTAGGGCTGGGTGGCGTCGTTGACGGCGATGTAGTGGTTATCCTCGACGATGGCCTGTCCGTCGGCGCTCATGACGAAGGTGACGAAGTCGTTTGCCGCTGCATTGGACATGTCGCTGAGGACGATGTTGAAGGGACGCGAGACCTTGTAGGAGCCGCCCTTCACGTTGTCCGCCGTCGCCTCCACGCCATCGATACGGACGGCCTTGACGGAGTCGTTGAGCGAGCCGAGGGAGATGTAGCCGATTCCATCGGGGTCGTTGGCGACAGATGTCATCATGACCGATGTGGAGTTGGTGATGGCTGCCTTGTCGGTCGTGGTATCGGTCTTGTTGCCCTGTGCGTCCTTTTCCTCCAGGCCGAAGAGTTCGATGAAGGCTCCGCGCGTTCCGGATCCGTCCTCACGCGAGTAGACGGAGATCTGCTCGGTGCCGGCCGAGTTCTGGGCGCCGGATTCCTGTCCCGACGACGAGCATCCGATCGTGGCGAACGCCCCTGCGAGGCAGGTTATTGCCGCGAGAGCCGTGATGGCGACGCGCGCTATTGTCTTGGTCATGTCTAGGTCCTTTCCTGTGGTCATTGCCCATCTCCTTGTCATGGATAGGCTTTGGCCACAGAATAGGATCGGCATGTAAAGCTCCTATCAGGCGCTTGTAAAACCTCTGCAAAATGCGATGGAATGGCGTGACGGTGGGGCGATGCCATTTACAGGCTGAGGAACAGCTCGTGAATGCGCGGGTCGTCGTCGAGCTCGGGATGAAATGCGACGCCGACCTGGTTGCCGTCGCGCGCGGCGACGATGTCGCCGTCGACTCGTGCGAGCTCGACTGCGCCCTCGCGCACGTCGACGATGCGCGGTGCCCGTATGAAGCTCATGGGCACTGTCCCGATGCCCTTGAAATCGCCTCTCGCGTGAAAGCTCGCGAGTTGGCGGCCGTAGGCGTTTCGCTCGACCGTGACGCACATGGTCTCAAGATGGCTTTCGGGCCTGATCGGGCGTCCGTCGCCATCATCGTCGATGACGCGTTCGGCGAGCAGGATGAGTCCCGCGCAGGTGCCGAGCACGGGCATTCCATCTCCGATGAGCGCGCGTATCGTCGAGAGCATGCCCTCCTCGCGCAGCAGCTTTCCCTGCACCGTGGATTCGCCTCCGGGCAGGATGAGCCGGTCGAAGTGGCGACTCATGTTGCGCAGGCAGCGCAGCTCGAACCACGGTTCGCCCAGTTCGTCGAGCATCGCGGCATGTTCGGCAAACGCGCCCTGCACCGCCAGGATCGCCGTTGCCACTAGATGCCCCGCTCTGCCATGAGCAGCTCGATCTCGTCTTTGTTGATGCCGACTATGGCTTCGCCGAGGTTTTCCGAGACGTGCGCGATGTACTCCGGGTCCTCGTAGCGTGTCACGGCGCCGACGATGGCCCGGGCGCGTTCGGCGGGATTGCCGCTCTTGAAGATGCCGCTTCCCACGAAGACGCCCTCGGCGCCGAGCTGCATCATGAGCGCCGCGTCGGCCGGTGTCGCCACGCCGCCTGCAGCGAAGTTGACGACGGGCAGTTTGCCGTGCTCGTGCACGTAGCGCAGCAGGTCGATGGGAACCTCGAGGCGCTTTGCCTCCTCGAACAGCTCGTCTTCGCGCAAGGCGCCCACCGCACGGATTTCGCCGTTGATGAGGCGCATATGGCTCACCGCCTGCACGACGTCTCCCGTGCCGGGCTCGCCTTTGGTGCGAATCATCGACGCGCCCTCGGCGATGCGGCGCAGCGCCTCGCCGAGGTTGCGCGCACCGCATACGAAGGGCACGGAAAACGCCGTCTTGTCGATATGGTAGATGTCATCGGCCGGGCTCAGCACCTCGGACTCGTCGATGTAGTCTATCTCGATGGCCTCGAGCACCTGGGCCTCGACGAAGTGCCCGATGCGGCATTTCGCCATGACGGGGATGCTCACGGCCTGCTGGATGCCGCGGATCATCGCCGGGTCGCTCCTGCGACTCACGCCGCCGGCCGTGCGTATGTCTGCCGGGATGCGCTCGAGGGCCATGACCGCGCACGCGCCCGCCTCCTCGGCGATGCGTGCCTGGTCGGGGGTGGTCACGTCCATGATGACGCCGCCCTTGAGCATCTGCGCCAGCTCCCGGTTGAGCTTGGCGCGTTCTTCCCTCGTCGTCTCTGCCATGTCTTGCCTCCGTGTGTCGGTTCGAGTATTGACGGCTCGAAGCCTAGGCGTAATCTGGATATGTTTGTATATCCATATCTTGCGAAATTGATATGACCAGATTATGCTCAGGGAAGACGGGCATGAGAGCGGTGGCAAGCGGAGGCGCTGATGCTGGATTACGATCTGGAGAGTCGCGGGGAGCTGAGTCTCTACGAATTCGTCTATCGTTCGATTAGGCGCGACATCGAGGCCGGCACGCTTGCACCCCACGAGAAGCTGCCTTCCAAGCGCGCGTTCGCCCAGCATCTCGGCGTGAGTCTCATCACCGTGGAGAACGCCTACGCCCAGCTGGTGACGGAGGGCTACTGCTACACGAGACCTCGCAGCGGATACTACGTCTCCGAGCTATCCGCCGTGACAAGCGTCACGAAACGTGACAAAAGTGCCCCGGCGACTTTTGTCACGCTTCCCGACGAGGCGCATCCTGACGTTCGCCATGACCTCTCGCGGGTCGATGCCGATCCCGCCATGGTCTCGCGCGTGTGGGGAAGGGCCCTGCGACGCGTCCTGTCGGTCGAATCCGACGAAGAGCTTTACGGTCCCCAACCTCCCAAGGGCACCTTGCGCCTGCGCCACGCCATCGCGCACAGGCTCCGCGAGACGCGCGGATTCGAGGCCGATCCCGCCTGTATCGTTGTCGGTGCCGGCTCGCAGCTCCTCGATGCCGCGCTCGTGCAGCTCCTGCGGCCCAGGGGCTCGGTGGCGCTCGAGAACCCCGGTTATCCGCGCCTGGCGCAAATCTACGAGTCGGCGGGATTGTCCGTGCGGTCCATCGGACTTGATAACGAGGGTATGTCCATGGAGGAGCTTCGGGCAAGCGATGCGAGCCTCGTCCACGTCATGCCGTCGCATCAGTTCCCGACCGGCATCGTGACAAGCATAAGCCGCCGCTACGAATTGCTTGCGTGGGCAAGCGAGACCGAGGGGCGTTATATCGTCGAGGATGACTATGATGCGCCGTTTCGCATGGCGGGTCGTCCGGTGGCAAGCCTCGCGTCCATTGACGTGGCAGGTCACGTCATATACACCAACACGTTTTCCAAGAGCCTAGGCCCGGCGCTTCGCATGGCCTTCATGGTCCTGCCGCCTAGGCTGGCCGAGGCATGGGAGGAACGCGTCGGCTTCTACGCGAACACCGTGAGCGTCATCGACCAGATAGCGCTCGCGCGCATGATCGAGACGGGCGATTACGAGCGCCATGTGAACCGGTACCGCAAGGCACAGCGTGAGGTGCGCGACGCCTTCGTTGATGAGATGGTGCGGCTTGCCCCGTCGGGCCGCGTGCATGTCGAGCAGGCCGACTCGGGGCTGCATTTCGTGCTTTCGATAGAGGGTGCCGACGAGGGCCGAATCACCGCCGTCGCACTTGAGCGGGGAGTGCGGCTTTCGCCCATGGACGATTATGCAATCGCTTCGCTACCGCCTCACGATGACGCGCGTTTCGCCATCCAGTACGGCGGGCTGGACGTCGAATCGGCGCGCGAGGCCGCCCGCATCATCGCCAGCTGCGTGGGGTAGGGCCTTTATCGAGAAGCCCGTCCCATGCAGGTCTCTCATCCGGCCTTCGTCAACGCGAACCTTACGAAAGTGTTCGCGTGCGGTAAGGCGACCCGATGGTAGCTCCTCTCCTCGGCCCCTAGGATGGGCATGACTCAAGAGGAGGGAGTGCGCCCGTGTACGCAAAGATTGCCATCGGGAATATCAAGCGCTCATTCGGGGATTACTCGGTCTACTTCATGACCTTGGCCTTTGCCGCGTGTCTTCTGTACTCGTTCACGGCATCGACCGACTATCTCCTTGCCCTGGACCTGAGCGAACAGCAAAGGGGCGTGTACGATTCAGCCAACGGCGTCATGCAGGCGTTCTCGGTGTTCTCCGTCATCGTCTTCGCATTCCTCATCGTCTACGCGAACCGCTTCATCCTGCGTCGCCGCTCCCGCGAGTTCGCGCTCTACGAGATTCTGGGCATGCCCGCGTCGTCCATCGCGCGCATCCTCGCCTACGAGGGCTGCATCGTCGGCCTTCTCTCCCTGGTCATCGGCATGGTGGTGGCGGTCGTGACATCGCCGCTCTCCGGCTTTGTCGCCGCCTTCGTCTTCGACGTCCCGTACAAGCTCGTCTTCACGCTCTCGTTTGCCGCCCTTTGCTGGACCGCGGGCTGCTTTCTCGCGATCATGGTCTTGGCGACACTCCTCGGCATTCGCGACGTGGGCAGGCGACCGCTCATAGAGCTGCTACGCGCGAACTCGACTCCCGATAGTCCCAAGGGCATCCGGCGTCTGCCAACGGCCGTGCAGCTCGCCTTCGCCTTCGTCGTGCTGGCCATCGTGTGGGGATCGTGCATCCTGCAGCCCGTCTTCTTCGTCGTCTGGATACTGCCGTTGGGCATCCTGGCCGTGCTCGCTACCGCCGTCCTGTTTCGCTTCTTCGCCACCACCTGGCCATCCCGCGCCCGACGCAAGGCCACCCGCTATCTCTCGGGTCTGCGCTTCTTCGTCATTCGCCAGGTCGAGAGCCGCGTCTCGTTGAGCTCTAACGCCATGGCCTGCACCTGCGTCCTCATCGCCGTGGCCACGTGCATGATGGTGGCCGGACTGGCCTTCAGCGTGGGAATGAGAGGGCCTACGGGCATCGACAACGCCACCGCGCTGGCGCCCATCGGCTACGTCGGGATTTTCTACGGCGTCACCTTTCTCGTGGCGGCGGCCGCGGTGCTGGCGTTGCAGCAGCTCGCCGACGCGGTCGATAGCGCCGGGCGCTTTGCGATGCTCGCCGACCTTGGCTGCGACTCTAAGATGATGCGGGGCGCCATTCGGACCCAGGTGGGCGTCTACTTCGCGGCACCGTTCGCGTTTGCCATGGTGCACGATTGCTTCGGGCTGGCGCTCGTGGGCTTTCTCGCCCTGGTGCTGGGGAGCTCGTCGTATGCGGTGATCGTGGCGGCGGTCATCGGGGGTACCGCTGTGTTGCTCGGCATCTACTACCTACTGACCTGCCTCGAATGCCAGCGCGTGCTCCTGCCCAAGATGGCCGCTGCGTGACCGCTTTTCGAGCCAGTCTGCCAAGAATGGATGCCGCGTGACCGCCATAAAGGCCCGTTTCGTCCCAATCGGCCAAGGCGTGCGGTCATTGACCGCTATCCTTGGCATCTGACGGTCAACGACTGGCAATCCTTGGCAGCGTAAAGGCGTTGCCAGCGCTTCTCACGCCACCTTGCCCGAGCGCACCTTGTCGCGCAGCAGCCAGCTTACCAGGATGTAGATGACCATGGACGCAGGCGCAACCAGCAAGAACGGTATCTGCAAAATGCCCGTGGCATACAGCACACTTGCCACGACGGAAACCGCCACGAGCGTTCCCACGCCGCGCCAGTTGACCGTGCGCTCCTGGGCGCTCACGTCGATTTCACGCGCGCCTATGCCCATCTTGCCGCGCACGATGTAGTAGTCGGTGATGAGCAGGATGCACCACGAACTCGTGAGTATCGAGCCGTAGCTCATGAAGGCGTTGACCTGGTCGAGGATGTTGCCGAGGATGAAGGCAAGCCCGATGGCGTTTGCGATGATGACGGCAACGGGCCAGGCGAGCTTCTTGCCGAAGAGCGAATCGAAGAGGTTCGACACGGCGTTGGCGCCGCCAATCGAGTTCGAGGTCTCGACCTTCATCTGCGACAGGCAGATGATGGCCAGGCCGATGCCGCCCGAGGCGAGCACGAGCGATACGCCGGGATTGGTCACTGCGGCGTTTGCCGCGAGCGTCGCATCCATGCCCTGGGCGCTGAAGTATGCGAACGACTGCTCAAAGCCGTAATAGACGATGAGCGCGCCGAATACGTACGTGACGATGGCGAAGATCGAGCCCGTGAGCGAAATGGGCACGAGGTCGCGCTCCTTGCGAGCGAAGCGCGTGAAGTCGGCGGCGAACAGTGCGAGCAGACCACTCGTCATGATGGCGTAGTTCACCGAATACGCAAAGCCCTCGAGGGGCTCGACACCGGGAATCATGATGCCGTGCGTTGCCGCATCGACGAGCTGTCCGTCGGCGGCGATGAGATAGACGACGTAGCCCATGACGCAGAAGAGCGCGACTACGAACACCGCGTTCATTCGCGCGATGATCTTCGTGCCGAACAGTGCCATGAGCACCCATACGCACGAGATGCCGATGAACAGGGCCCAACGCGCGAACTCGCCCTCCCACCCAAAGGCGAAGAGGATGGCGTTACCGAGCTGCACGGTGCCGACGGCCAGTACGCCCACGAGGACGAAGATCCAGATGAGCGAGCCCACGGCAGAACCGTTCTTGCCAAAGATGTAGTAACGGGAGACGACGTTGTTGGGGAGGCCTTCGCGAAAGCAGATCTTGCCGACGAAATACGTGAGCACGAAGGAAAGCGCGAACGTGATGGCGACGGTGACGCCGCCGAGCTGACAGCCCGCGTAGAAGGCGACGATGCCGCCGCCCATGAGCTTGGAGAGGCTCGAGACCACTCCGGAGAGTATGGCCGCGATATCCGGCCAGGCGAGACGTGCCCAATCGGGCACCCTTTCGAACAGCGATACTTGGCTCGTGACCGAGCGTCCCTTGGCGGGAGCCCTGCCCTGGGCGGGAGCCTTCACGTCGGTGACGGGCTTGCCCTTGGGCCCTTGGGAATTGGAATCCATGGTGACACCCTTCGTCTTGTGAGGTGAATCACGTCTGAAGTGCGAGTGAAGTCGGATGAAAAAGGTACCGGCGCCCCGTGCATGCGAGGCGCCGGCAAGAAAAAGGGGGGGGCTATACGATGCCCAGGTTGGCCATGATGATCATGACCACGAGAGCGCACATACCGGCGCCGATGGAGATGGCGGCGATGTACTTGTAGGAATTCTTGTGCGTGAGTTTCATGGCCGAGAGCATGCCGAACATGGCACCCGAGTTGGGAAGCGCACCACCAATGGTGGCCGAAGTTGCGATGATCTTCGCCAGAGCGGCGGGATCGACACCCGTTGCCAGGTAGGGCTGCAGGAAGTTCTGGGCGATGATGCCCACGGCTCCCGAGCCGGAACCCATGATGCCACCGAGGGCGGCTGCCATGGTGGCGGCAGACACGTAGGTGCCGCCGGGCATGTTGAAGATGGCCCCGTAAATGACCGAGAAGCCGACGGATGCGGCGGCAACGGTGCCGACGCCGACGGCAGCAGACGTGAAGACCGCAGGACCGACGCCGGCAACGGCGCCTGCACCGAGAGAGTCCTTGACGCTCGGCACGAACTTGAAGAAGCAAGCGATCGAGGCAATGATGCCCACGAGCATGCCGATGTACACCACGTTCTTCATGCCGGTCGCGGACAGGCCGATGATGGTGGCGATGAGCAGGAAGAGCGGCAGCAGCGCGAGGAACAGATTGGGGATGTTCTTGTCCTCCTCAACCTCGATGTCGTCCTCGGTTGCCACGAAGTGCTCACCGCGGGCCTGGGCACGCTTGAGCGAGAACTTGATGATCAGGCAGCTGACCGCGATAGCGATGATGGAACCCACGATACCCATGATGGGTGCAGCCGTGAGCGAGACACCGCAGCCATTGGCCGCGTTGATCCATGCGATAGCCGGCACACCCGGAATCATCGCCATGGTGAACGAGCAGGTGCCCAGTGTCCACGCCGCGCAGAACAGCGGCCAGGGAATGTCGCACTCGCGGAACATCGGGCGTGCCAGCGGGATGAGCGCGAACATGGCGACGAACATCGAGATGCCCGCATAGGTGAGTAGCGCACCGATGAGCGATATGCCGAGAAGCACCATATATGGGCTCTTGGTTCCCACTTTGTTCATGATGGCCTGCGCAATGGATTTTGCGGCACCCGATTTGTCCATGAACTCGCCCATGATGGCGCCGCCCATGAAGATGATCAAGTTACCCCTCAAGAATCCGGCCAAGCCGGTGACGTATGACGTTTCGGTGCCCACCATTGAGCTCATGATGTCCATGCCGTTGGTGAGTGCGATAACGATGGCAGTCACGATCGAGGTGATCAGCACGTTCCAGCCCCTCATGGCTGCAACGACGAAGAACACCAAGCCCACGACGATGCCTATGACTCCTATCCATTCCATTACATATCCTCCTAAAACTTTCTCCTCACACAAAGCCTTTCGAAGGCTTTCCCGGTGCCCCGCCCTGGTGCCCGAAGCAGGTGCCAGGGCGGGGCGATGGAAAGGCTTCTACGCCATGTCGTTGCGCGTGGCGCGCATCAGCTCGGCGTTGCTCGCGTGCTTCATGACAAGCTCGTCACGGCGAATCGTTCCCTCATCGAAGGTCGTGAGGTCCTCCTCGCTCTCGAACATCGTCCCCAGGTCGCCACGCTGCTGGTTGAGCCTGATGGCCTCATCCACGTCATAGGGGATGAGCTGCGTCTTCTCGCGTGGGTTCCAGATGATGAAAGCGGGCTTGGTCGCGTCCGGCGCGGGCATGCCCTCGCATTGGCGCACGTCACCGTACTTCTCGATGAGCTCGTCGAGCGGGCCAAAGTCGAAGGCACGTAGCGGGCAGCCCGCGGTGCAAGCGGGCTGCATGCCCTCGGCAAGGCGATCGACGCACATGGTGCACTTGCTCATCTTGGCGCCCTGCTCGTCGCTCGCGAACTTGGGCGATCCGTAGGGGCATGCCTCGTAGCACTTGCGGCAGCCCTCGCACTTGTCCTGGTCCACCAGGACCGCGCCGAACTCGTCTTCCTTGTAGATGGCACCGTTGGGGCATACCTTCATGCAGGAAGGGTCCTCGCAATGGGCGCACGGGAAGGCCAGGGCGTTTAGGCGGATGTTGGGAAAGGTTCCCTTCTCCCATTCGTAGACGGTCATCCACTTCTCGGCGCCCGGCTCGATGTCGTTCCAGTCCTTGCAGGCGATGCTGCATGCCTGGCAGGCGTAGCAGCGGTTCATGTCGAACATAAATCCGTACTGGGTCATTTTCGTTCCTCCTCTCTCGGCTCGGCTATTCGGCGTCGACGGCTGCCGCATCGCGTGCACCGTCCTTCTTTGCCAGTTCGTCACGGCAACCGATGGCGACCTTCGCGCCGCGCATGCCGCCACGGGCGGCTTCGGTGCCGTAGCCTTCGATGTCGCCGTCGGCCACCTTCTCGACCTCGCACAATCCGGCGATGATGAGCGCGCCCAGGATGTGGGGCAGGTGTCCGTCATCGAGCAGGATGTTGGGCGTTCCGCGCATGTCCTGGCCAAAGACGTTCATCTCGGCGTTCTCGCCGTTGGTCTGGTACCAGGAGCCATGGTGGACGGCCGCGGTGCCGGGCATGCAGCGATTGGTGACGTAAGCCGGCAGAATCGCCTCGCCGCGGTCGGAGTAGACACGGCATAGGTCGCCGTCCTTGATGCCGCGGGCCTGGGCATCCACGCCCGAGATCCACACGCCATGACGGTAGACGTCCTCGCGCATGAAGGGGTTGTTGTCGTTGCTCGAATGCTGACGGTAGACGGAGACGGGCGTGACGACGGAAAGCGGATACTTCTTGACCTTGGGGTTGTAGAAGCCGTCGTTACTGGCAGACCCGATGTCGCCCTCCACGTAGCTGGGGCTCCACACCGGCATGGGCTCGATCTGGCCGCGCCAGCGCGACTCGGTCATGTCGTGGGTCTCGACGAAGCGGGAATAGGGCTCGATCTTGCCCGTCGGTGTGTAGAAGGGACTCTCGCCGGCGTCCATGGCCGACTTGAAGGGATAGTAGGGCTCGTCGATCTCGGTGCGCACGACCGGGTTGGCGTTGAAGTCCTCCCAGGTCTTGATCTCATCCTTTCCGAGGACGATGAGATAGCCCTCGTCAATCCACTTCTCGACGGCCTCCTTGTAGACCTTCTCCTGCTCGTCGACCCAGTCTTCCCACTCGACGTCCTTCATGCGGGGGTTGTAGCCCTCGACGACCTCGTCGCCCAGGCGCTTGGCGATCTGCGTCCAGACCCACTCCTTGGAGCGGACCTCGCCGGGGAACTCCGCACCGCGTGCGCAGAAGGTGAAGTAGTTGCGCATGCCGTTGGGGCCGCTGACGAAGCGCTGGTGGCCGTACATGTACTCGTCCATGCCCTCGAACTGCCATACGGGAGCCGGCAGGATGATGTCGCACAGCTCGGCGGTGGGTTGGTTCATGTGCCACTGGAAGCCCCAGTTGAACTTCGTGTCGGCCATGCCCTTGAAGCGCTTGTTCACGTTCGAGTGGTTGTTGGCGTAGTTGTTCTCGAAGATGATCATCTGGATGTTGGGCAGGGGACTGTCGTTGGTAGGCGAGCCGATGAGGTGACGGAACTCGCTTTCCGTGATGCGGCCCTCCCAGTAGTCCTTCTGACGCGCCAGGATCTCGGTGAGGCAGTTGTTGTTGAAGAGCACCGGCACCTTGTAATCACCCGGATTGCGATGCCAGTCGGCGGTGGGGGTGGGGATACGTCCCGGCGTGGGCAGGCACGCACCGGACTCGCAGCCGCCGTGGCAGGCGATGTTGCCCGTCATGGCTTGCAGGATCATCGAGGCGGACGCGCTGTAGTCGCCCATGTGGCGCTTGGCGCAGCTGTAGAAGTACTGCAGGTGCACCGGCTGCGATGTGCCATAGAGGCGCGCGAGCTCGCGGATGGTCTCGGCGGGAACCGCGCAGATGGGGGCGGCCCACTCGGGGGTCTTCTTGATGCCGTCTTCGCCTTCGCCCATGACGTAGGTGCGCCACTCGTCGAGGCCCTCCTTGTCAACCCACTTCTCGATGAACTCGTGATCGAGCATGTCCTCCTCGAAGAGCACCTGCGCGATGGCGAGCATCATGGCCAGGTCGGTGCCGGGGCGGATGGGAATCCACTGGTCGGCGATGAGCTCGGCCGATTGCGTGTAGCGCGGGTCGATGATGATGGTCTTGATACCGTATTCGTGCGCGAGTTTCATGTAGTAGGACGTCTGCCCGTACCACGCCACGACCGGATCCATGCCCCACAGGATGAGGAGCTTGGAATAGAAGATGTCCGGAGCCTCGAAGCCCGGAATCGAGTTCTGCAGGCCTCGCGTGACCTTGGTCAGGTCAACGCCCAAGTGCAGCATCTCGCCGGCTGCATGTCCCGAGGTGGAATGCTCTCCCCAAGCACCAAAACCGGCCTCCCACCAAGGTGCCAGCGGAAAGCCGTTCTTCTCGAAGCTCGGATACTGCGAGTGGAAGATGCCATAGGGGCCATACTCGGCCTTGATCTCCTTCATCTTCTCGGCGATGGTGTCCAGGGCCTCGTCCCAGCTGATGGGTACGAAGTATCCCTTGCCCGGACCCTTTTCCCCGACGCGCTTCATGGGGTGCAGAAGGCGCGTCTCGCCGTAGAGCTCCTTCTTCCAGGAATGGCCCATAGCACACGGACGTGCCTGGATGTTGCCCTTGAGCAGTTCCTCCCACGCTTTGTCCTCGCGGCTGTCGTTCTTGTTGATGGAGTCATCGGGTTCGATTGCGAAGATCTTGCCATCTTTCATGTGACATTTCAGAACGCAGGCCGAATCCCAACAGCCATTTGCCGGACATGAGGTGTAGAAGATGCGCTCGCCTTCGCGGCGCTTCTTGCTCGCATCGATGATGCCCTGCTTGTCCATACGTACCTCCCTCTCTTGCTTCAATCCCTCTTGCCTGTTATCGCCCCAATGCGGGCATCGGGTTTGGAAATTCGTCGACGTAGGAGGGGGTCATACGATTCCCGGGGGAGTGCCCATTGCCCGCACAAGGCTGTCGCAAGGCAAATATACGAGGGTTAGAAATTGCTAACTCGCACCCCTGGAGATTTGGGCGTTGAGGTTTTGAAAGGGGGATGGAAAGTCATGCTTTCATGTAGCAAATCCTTACAGCGGTTATAAAGGAACGCTGCATCGAATGGGTCGAGCGACCTAGACAGCGAGGGCGAATTTTGTGTTTACTATGTAGCTAGTGCGCCATTTCAAATACCCTGCCAAAAAGGCATTTGCCACGCCGGGAGGCTGACATGCTTTTCGAAGATATCGAACTGCTCATTGTGCTCTCGGAAGCCAAAAGCCTCTCTCAGGCAGCTGATCAGCTATTCATGTCGCGGCCAGGTCTATCGCAGAGAATCTCCAACTTCGAGAAGCGCGTGGGACGCAAGCTCTTCGAGCGCACCTCCACGGGTATCACACCCACAAAGGCCGGCGAACTCGTGATTAACTTTGCGCGCAATACCGCCAGCCTCGAACGTGTCCTGGCGTCCCAACTGGCGGCGATTGACGAGCGATTCGACGCGACGCTCGATGTCGGAATGTGCATCAACGATGGCGTGGCTCTGCTGCCACGGCTCGTTGCCGGGTTTTCGAGAAAGGCGCCTGATGTGCGCGTGCATTTGGAGGCGGGCTACGAGCCGCAGCTGGTGGATCAGCTCAAGGCCGGTAAGCTCGATTTTGCCATGCTCGAAAACCAACCCGAGGAACCCGGTCTCGAGCTCGAGGTGCTGGGATACAAGAAGCTCATCTTCATCTGCCCCAACGCCGCACCCTACAACCGCACCACGCAGCCGATTTCCATCGAGACGCTGCTCGATTGGCCCATGATCATCTACGAATGGGATTCGGGTCGTCACATGGTGGGCAACCGCCACTTTCGCGAGCGCTACGGCCTGTCACTGCAAGACCACAACATGATCGCCTGCTTCGATACGCACGAGGCTATGGTTGAAGGCGTGAAAGCTGGCTTGGGTTGGGGAACAGTTCCCGAATGCATCTATAACCGTTACCGTGACGACCCGGAGGTCCTGCGCTTCATTGTCAACACGCCGCCCATGTGGTATCCCGTTTCGCTTGCCTGGAGCAGCGAGCACGTGCTCACACGCTCCGCACAGGACTTCATCGACTTCATCCACGCAAACATCCCCGAAGGCTACTTCAAGACCGATGTCGAGGCGTACATCAATTCGTGAGCGAGTTGTCTATCGGTAGAAGCGCGGCTCGATGACGTCGAGGGAAAGCGCGTCTTGGATACCGAGCAACGTGGAACGTGTCAACGCGGCAAGCCCCGTGAAGAAGGCGTCTGCCGCAGCGTTTTGCATGAGGGCGAGGAAATGCGGGGCCCACGTGAGCAGGTGATGCTGCAGGTAATCTCCGAGCAGCTCGGGGCGGTTGTCGGCAAGCCACGCCATGAGCTCGAGCATCGTCCCGATATGGTCTTCGGGCTCCTCCGATTCGCCACGACGGACCTCGATTCCGTTTTTGCGTAGCCATTCGCGCAGCTCGAGCGTCGAGAGGCCGAAGACGACCTGGTCGCGGTCAGTGTAGACCGACCCCCAGGGCGCAGCTGTCTTCTTGGCCGGACCGACGAAGAGTCGCCGGTACTCGTCGGCAAGCGATGACGTGGCGGCCAGCGACTCGTTGTCCACGGCGAGCTCGTCTTCGAAGCGCTTGGCGCCCCCGACCATGGCAGTGATGGGATCGAGCACCTCGTCGGACGCCACGAAGGGCCATTCCTCGCACAATGCCGTGGGGTTCGATCGTGCCAGCGCGACGTACAGTGCCTCCACCTTCTCGCGGTCGAGCAGGGGGTCGTACCTGAAGAGGGGACCGAGCGTTCTGCCGACAAAGGCGATGCCCTCAAGCGTCTTCTCGTCAATCGTCTGGTGTTCGGTCATGTTCGTGCCTCGCTTCTCCGGATAGATTCGCAGTCTGGGCGCAAGCCTGCTGTTGTGGCCACACGGGACGATGCCATCTGCATGACATCGCCCCGTGCGATCGTTATAGGCCGATGCCTATCTGCACGCCGTAGAAGATCCCACGCGCGAGGAAGATGGCGACGAGCGCGACGATGGTTCCGCACGTGAGCCAAGCGGTGCGTTTGGCGCCCTTGCCAAGAAACGCCGTGGCGACGGCGACGATCGAAAACGCGATCGTGAGCACGAGCGGGACGATGAGTGTGCCGGTGTTGGCGGCGATGTTGACCATCGCGCTCTTCGCGCTTGCTCCCATGCCGAACAGCATGGCCGTGCCGATAATCAGCACGAGACCGCCGAGCATTGCCAGCAGCCTGATCCTGCCGTCGGCTTCGCCTTCGAGCGGTGTGTCCCTGACCGACATGTTGAGTACCGTGCCGCCTAGCAGCGCGCCGCCGAGCAGCATCGCGCCGAGTACCTGCACGGTTCCCCAGGGGCTATTCCAGATGGGGATGGCGGGCAGCGCGTAGGCAAGACCCATCATGATGCACGAGACGAGACCGGCAAGTGCCACCACGCCCGAGAACGCGACACGCGGGCCGTGCTTCTCCAGTTTGCCCGCAAGCGCGACGAGCCAGTAGACGATGGCGAGCACGAGAAACACGCAGAACGCCACGATCTCGTTCGTCATGGGCGAGCTACCAATCGTGCTGACGATGTTGAACGCGTGCAGCGGGTCGCCCAGGTGGAAGAACGCGCAGACGAGTGCGACCACGCAAAAGGCGATCGGCACGGCCGTCAGCCTGTCGAGCCGCTTGATGCTGCCGGCTCCCATGGACTTGTTGACGTATATCGCGCAGAACATCGCGACGAAGGCGCCGATGCCCACCGAGGCAAGCGTCGTGAACAGCGCCAGTGGAAGTTCCTTGATTACCGCATCCATGAGCTAGACCTCCTCTGGGTTCGAAACGTATCCGGACTCGACGTACGGGAGCTCGGATGCCGGCGACGGCTTGATGATGAAGTTGGGCTGCGTCATCGAAGGGTCCACCATCGGATAGATCTGTCGCACGTCACCGTACTTTGCCTTGAGCTCCTCGATGGGACCGCTGTCGAGCGCGCGCAGCGGACAGGCGCTCACGCATACGGGTGTCTCTCCCGCATCCAGGCGTTCCCAGCATGCCTCGCACTTGACGGCGTGGCCGCTCTCGTGGTCGATTTGCGGCGAGTTGTACGGGCATGCCATGACGCAGTAGCCGCATCCCATGCACTTGGTGGTGTCCACCTTGACGATACCGTCCTTGGGATCCTTGTGCATGGCGGTCGTGGGGCAGACGTCCGCGCAAGCCGGATTATCGCAGTGCTGGCAGCCGATGGAGAGATGGTAGAGGAAGCTGTCCGTCTCGTAGGCGCCGTCCTGCTCGCTTTTCCATTGGCCGCCCTCGATGTCGTACACCTTGCGCCGCGCGATGTCGAGTGGGGAGTCGTAGTAGTCCTTGCACGCCATCACACAGGTCTTGCATCCCGTGCAGCGCGTGTTGTCGTAGAAGAATCCGTATTGAGCCATGATTCACCTCTAAACTTTCCGCACTTCGGCGATGATCGAATTGCTGGGTCCGTTGCCGTGGGCAAGGGGCGAGGGCGTGTAGGTGGTGAGCGTGTTGATGCATCCGCCGGTGTCGAGCTTGTCGCCCTCCATGTTGGCTTCGTGCCAGAAACCCTGGGGCATGGCGATGACGCTCGGGACGATGCGTGACGTGACATGCGCCTCGACCTGCACCTCGCCGGCCGGGCTCTTGACGCGCACCATGTCGCCGTCGTTGATCTTGCGCGGTTCGGCGTCGATGGGGTTGATCCACAGGCGATGGCGGTTGTAGTCGCGCAGAACCTCGAGCGCGCCGAACGAGGAGTGCGTGCGTGCCTTGTCGTGCCAGCCGGACATGTAGAGCGGGTACTCGCTCGTGACCGCGCCGTAGCCTTCCACGCCCGGGTCGAAGATGGGGATGGGGGAGATGACCTGGCCTTCTGACAGCTCCCGCTCGCTCGCGATCTTCTCGAGTGCCTCGGAGTAGATCTCTATCTTGCCCGACGGCGTCTTCCAGGGATTGCCCACCGGGTCGGCGACGTTCTTTTCGAAGGCGATGGCCGTGGGCAGCTCGCGCTTCCACACGCCCTGCTCGAGGATCTGGTCCCAGGAGGGCATCTCGGGATCTTCGGCCGCGCCCGCCTCGTAGAGGGAACGGACCCACTCGTCTTGGGTCTTGCCGGCCGTGAACTTGTCCTTCATGCCGAAGCGGTCGGCGATCTCGGCATGCACGTCGTAGATGGGACGGCACTCGAAGGGAGGCTCCTGCGCCGGGCCGCCGACGGTGACGCCCCAGTAGTACTCGGAATAGCCGTTAGTCGACATGTTGAGCTGTTCGGCGCGCATGGCGTCGGGGAGCAGTATGTCGGCGTACTTGGCCGAGTCCGTCATGAAGGTGTCGCACACGACGATGAACTCGCACTTCTTCTCGTCGGAGAGCGTTTCGAAGACGCGGTTGACGTCACCGTGCTGGTTGGTGATGCAGTTGCCGGCGTAGTTCCAGAGGAACTTGATGCCGTTTTTCGGCGCCTCGATCTTGGCGGCAGCGGCGGCTGCCTCGGGATCCTGCGCTCCCATGAAGAGCGCGAGCTCGTCGGCCGCGTCGAGTTCCTTCTGGAAATCCGATCCCTCGGCGATGCACTTGAGCCACGAATAGCACGATATCTTGGCGTTGACCATGTTCATGGGCACGCCGTTGGGGTCGTCGTCGGAAGACGGGATGGACCCGACGGGCGCTCCCGGTGGTTCGGCCTCGCGCATGCCGGAGTTCGTGCCCTCGCGACCGAGATTGCCCGTCAGGAGCGCGAGCATGCACACCGCGCGCGTGGCCGACTCGCCGTTGCTGTGGCGCTGCAGACCCCAGCCCTGCACGACGTAGACGCTATTGGCCTCGTGCAGCTTGCGGGCGAGCTCGCGGATGGTCTTGGCGGGAACGAGCGTGATTCCGGCGGCCCACTCGGGCGTCTTCTCGACCTTGTCGTAGCCGGTTCCCATGATGTAGTCGTAGTACGACTTGTTCTGTCCCTTGGCCGATGCGGGCATGGTCTCCTCGTCGTAGCCCTGGCAGTACCTGTGCAGGAAGTCGAGGTCGACCCAGCCCTTCTCGATGAGCTCGTGGGCGACGCCGGCGACGAGTGCCGCGTCCGTGCCCGTGCGAATGGGCAGCCATTCCTCGGGATGACCAGCAGCTGTCTCGTTATAACGGTAATCGATGTGGATGATCTCGGGACCTTCCTCGCGCACGCGCGCGTAGTCCCAGACCACGTTGGCACCACCCATGCGATTGTCCGCCGGCGAGTTGCCGAACATCAAGACGAGGTCTGCCTTGCCAGCCTGGTCAACTGACGAGGCACTTACGTTCTCGTAGGGCGAGACGCCCACGCCGTACATGAAGGGCATCACGTACTGGTGCATGCCAGTCGAGTAGTCGCCGTACATGGGGAGGTAGCCACCCAGGCAGTTCATCAGGCGCTCGGTGGTGCGTCCCGTTGCCGAATACATGCCGGTGGCGTAGTTGATGTAGATCGAGTCGTTGCCGTAGGTCTCGATCGTGTACTTGAGCTTGTCCGCGATCGTGTCGATGGCCTCGTCCCAGCTGATGCGCTCGAACTTGCCCGTCCCGCGCGGCCCCGTGCGCCTCATCGGATACTGTAGACGATCGGGATGGTTGATCCACTGACGCATCGCACGCCCGCGCAGGCAGGCTCGTGCCTGGAAGTCATCGCTTCCCGTATCGTCGGTGAGCATGTAGGCGATTTTGCCGTCCCTCACATGCCACTGGAAGACGCACCTTCCTCCGCAGTTCACGTTGCATTGGCTCCAGACGATCTGATCGTCGGCCGCAGCATGTGCCGGCTCGACGTTGTCGAACAGGTCCTCTGCCGTGGAGACGGCACCACCTGCCGCGGCCAGCACGGCGAGTGCGCCGCCGGCCTTGACGAAGCTTCGTCTCGAAAGCTCTGGGGTTTTCATTGTCATTCCAGCTCCTCTCTCGCAAACTTCGCGTACGCTCGTGCGTGTAACTTCGTCTTCACCCCTCTCATGCCAACTTTTGTCAATAAAAGTTTGGCGAACGGTCGAAATTTAGTGGTTTTCGGTTATGTGCCTATTATTCTGAGTTAGACTGTATAAGTCAATACGTTTCGCATTTGATTGGCGGACAAATCACTAGTACTTGTCCGATAGTGGCGAAAGGCCGATTGGTGAGCTCGAGACGGGGGCATTCATGGATATCAAGATTAAACGTGTCTACGAGAAGCCCGAGGCAGACGATGGCTATCGTGTACTCGTCGACAAACTTTGGCCGCGTGGCATACGCAAGGCCGATTTGCCATATGACTACTGGGCCAAGGAGCTCACGCCGTCGACGGCGGCGCGCAAGGCGTTCGGGCACAAAGCCGAGAACTTCGATGCCTTCAAGGAGCGCTACCTTGGCGAGCTCAACACAAGCGATGAGGCACGCGCCTGTGCGCAGCAGCTTGAGGAGAACGCGATGCATGCAGGCGATAACACCATTACGTTGCTCTACGCGGCACGGGATCCCAAGATCAACCACGCGGTCATCCTCAGGGAATGGCTCGAGGAGCAGATGAAATGAGAAAGAAGGCGCTTTGATATGAGTGATGCGAGGGATAAGGTTCAGCGTGGCCCCGAACTGCCCGAGCCAATCCCCGGGTTCGAGAACTTCGGCCACGTGACGCTGCGCGGAGCGCGTAACACGCGTGACCTGGGCGGGTTGTCGACGGCTGGTGGCAGGACCATCGCCGCGGGCAGGCTCATCCGTTCCGGTGACTTGCACAAATGCACGGACGAGGACATCGAGCTGCTGCGCGCCGGCCACGGGCTTATACGCGTCGTGGATTTCCGCACGGCAAAAGAACGCGGGGGCGCTCCCGATCCACAGAGCCGCATGCAGGGGAATGCCTTTGCCGAGCTGCCGGTCTTTTCCGAGGCCGCCGTCGGCATCACGCATGAAGGCGGCATCGCAGGTGATATCGCGGCACTCAAGCGCTTCAGCGGCAACGCCCACGAGACCATCCGCGATTTGTACGTCACCTGTCTGCTCGGCGAGGACGGCAAGCGGGCCTACCGGGAGTTCTTCGAGACGCTTCTGGCGGCCGAGGACGGTGCGACGCTATGGCACTGCACCGAGGGCAAGGATCGCGCGGGGCTCGCGAGCGTTCTCGTCGAGTATGCGCTCGGCGTTCCGATGCCCCACATCCGCGCGGATTATCTCGCGACCAACCTCTTCGTGCGCGATGCGACCGAGGAGATTCTCGATGCGCTTGCCGGGCATGGTCTGCTCGAGCACGTCGACTTGGACGTTGATTCCATCTTCTATGCCGACATGGATTACCTGGACGCGGCCCTCGAGGCCGTCGAGCAGGAATGCGGTGGCATGGATGCCTACCTTGCGGCGGTTCTTGGCGTGGGGGAGCGCGAACGCGAGCGGCTTAGGGAACTCTATCTGCAGTAGACGCGTGCCGCC
>OLOR01000643.1_pt1 | contig 36780 bp, 24 predicted proteins | sample 1672521 | NCBI WGS metagenome assembly OLOR01 (sample SAMEA3136695, study PRJEB25190) | human gut metagenome | biome: human gut; feature: human-associated habitat; material: faeces | place: Austria | collected 2013
AAAGAACTCGAGAGAGAAGTCAAGGCGGAAGTCAGGAAAGAGCTTGAGGGAGAACAGCAATTAAAGATAGTAAATATCATTATAAAGAAAGTCAAGAAAGACAAGTCACTTACAACAATTGCATCTGACTTAGAAGAGGATGTGGCGGATATCCGACCAATATATGAGGCTGTGATGGAAGCTGCGCCTGATTATGATGAGAAAGCAATTATTAAGAAATTGAATACGCTCAATAATTGAAGAGGACAATTATATAACTATATCAGCATCAAAAAAGCCCGTAGAAGCAGATTCTACGGGCTTTTTTTGATTACAGATAGATTAGACGAATCATACTTGCAATACCATCAGTATATATTGACGAGGGGGAGGTATTGTGGTAATATTTAGAAAAATAAAATTTTTATAAAATTAGGAGTATGAGGACAAACAGATGAAAATTAAGCTTGCAATATTGGAAAGTGACAGTAACTATTTGAATCGAATGGTAGTGGCTTTTAATACACGATATGCAGATAAATTGGAGATATATTCATTTACCAGCTATGATGTTGCATTAGAGGCATTGGCATCTTCTAAGATAGATGTGTTAGTGGCTAGTGATTATTTTGATGTAGATACTAAGAAGCTTCCAGCGAGATGTGGATTCGCATACATGGTTGATTCACCTGACATAGATAATGTCAGGGAGCAGAGAGCAATATGCAAGTTTCAGAAGGCTGACCTTATATATAAACAGATATTAAGCATATATTCAGAAAATGCTGAAAATATGTCTAAGATAAAGTTAAGCGATGATTGCAGTAAATTAATAACATTTTCATCTCCATGTGGAGGAACAGGTACATCCAGTGTGGCAGCTGCATGTGCCGTTAATTATGCCAAGAGAGGCAGAAAAGTATTATATTTCAATCTTGAACCATTTGGTTCATCTGACAATTTCTTTAGTGCTGAGGGACAGTTTGATATGAGCGATATTATATATGCTCTTAAAAGTGCCAAGGCTAATCTTTCTCTTAAATTAGAAAGCTGTGTAAAGCAGGATGTTACGGGAGTATGCTTTTTCTCAGCATCTAAGATAGCTTTAGATATGCAGGAATTAGATTCAGAGGACATAAAGCGTCTTATATCAGAGCTGCAGCTTATGGGCGGTTACGACTATATTATCCTTGATATACCATTTGGAGTAGACAAGACAACATTATCTATATATGAGCTTAGTCACAATGTAGTAATGGTGGGTGACGGTTCTGATGTGTCTAATACGAAAATCCAGCGGGCATACAATGCTTTAACAATAATGGAACAGAATTCTGGAGATGCAATAACTAATAATATGAGCATAATCTATAACAAATTCAGTAATAAAACAGGACATCTGCTCGAAAATATAGAGTTAAAGATAATAGGAGGTTCACCAAGATATGAGCATGCAACGCAGAAGCAGGTAATAGAACAGCTTAGCCTGTTAGGAACATATGATGAACTTTTATAGGCAGTAATAAGCCAGAGCGTATGAGGGAGAGGTATATATGCAGTTTCAAGAGGAACAGGATCTTGTAGCAGAGATAAAAAAGTATGTAACGGAAAATCTTCAACTTAGCAAAATGAGCGATGAAGAACTTGAGGAACAGGTTGAGAATATAACGGCTCAGAAGCTTGGAAATGTATATTGTTCAATAGAACAGAGAGTATCAATTGTGCAGCAGGTATATAGTTCAATAAGAGGTTTTGGACTTTTGGACAGCATACTTACAGATGATACTATCACTGAGGTTATGATTAATGGACCTGATAATATATTTATAGAGCAGAAAGGACGTCTTTATAAACTTAACAAAAGATTTGAAAGTCAGAGAAGACTTGAAGATGTAATACAGAGAATAGTTGGTCTGGCAGGTCGTGAAGTTAATCAGGCTAACCCAATATGTGATACAAGACTTCCGGATGGTTCCCGTGTAAATGTTGTTCTGCCACCAATTGCATTATGTGGACCGACAATAACAATAAGAAAGTTCTCAAAGACGCCTATGACAATAGAGCGTCTTATACAATATGGTTCACTTACACAGGAGATAGCAGATAAACTGGAACTTCTAGTAAAAGCAAAATTCAACATATTCATATGTGGCGGTACCGGTTCTGGAAAGACAACATTCCTTAATGCATTGTCTAACTATATACCACATGATGAACGAGTAATCACAATCGAGGATTCAGCTGAGTTACAGATAACCGGAGTAGATAACCTTGTAAGCCTTGAAACAAGAAATGCCAACGCATCAGGAGCTGGTCAGATAACAATAAGAGATCTTATCAAGTCATCACTGCGAATGAGACCAGAACGAATAGTAGTAGGTGAGGTCCGAGGCGGTGAAGCGCTGGACATGCTTCAGGCGATGAACACAGGACATGATGGTTCATTATCAACAGGACATGCCAATTCTACACAGGATATGTTAAGCCGTCTTGAAACAATGGTACTTCAGGGTGCGGCAGGGCTGCCGCTTGAGGCTATAAGGCAGCAGATTGCATCAGCTGTAGATATAATTATTCATCTTTCGAGACTGCGTGATAAGAGCAGAAAGACAATGGAAATAACAGAAGTTGTTGGCTACAAGGATGGTCAGATAATACTTAATCCATTGTATGTATTTGAAGAAGATGAGAACAGTACATTAGATAAAGTGTCGGGAAGCTTAAAGAGAACGAAGAATCCAATGATTAATGATTTCAAGCTAAAGCTTTCAGGAATAAAAGAACAAATATAATAGCGGAGGTATCCATGTTCAAGAAAAAAGAAAAAGCTCCTTTAGAGCCACAGTATTATGAATCTCCGACAGGAATTCCTACATATAACTATAAAGTTTACTACATGTCAAAAGCCGAGAAAATAATATATTTCTTAATAGCTTTTATAGTTGGTGCCGCAGTAGGATATCTGTTCTACGGTGGAATCGGCAAGGATGACTTAGGCAATGCAACAACAGTAACATATGTGCTTGATATTATTGTATGTGTGCTTGTTGGAGGAATAGCTGGAAAAATGTTTCTGCCAATAAGAACACAGCAGATAATCAAGAAAAGAAAGAACGATTTGAAACTTCAGTTCAGAGAACTTCTGGATGCATTGGCAACATCTATAGGAAGTGGTAAGAATATCGTAGATTCTTTCAAGTCAGCGTATGACGACCTTAGCATAATCTACAACGAGGATGCAAGCATAATCAAGGAACTTGCAATCATATTAGATGGCAATAACAACAATATTGAAATAGAGAAATCACTTATGGATATGGGGATAAGAAGTGGAATAGATGATATTGTTAGTTTTGCAAATGTATTCGAGACATGTTACAGAAAAGGTGGAGACATAAAAGATGTAATAAAGAATACACAGCAGATTATTAACGAAAAGATGGAAGTGCAGATGGACATAGAAACAATTGTTACATCAAGTAAGAATGAGGAAAATGTAATGACAGTACTTCCTATAGCACTGATAGCACTGATAAAACTTATGAGTCCGGAATTTTCTGCTAACTTCGTTACGCCGGTAGGAATAATCTCGACGACGATAGCGATAGTAATGTTTGTCATAGCTAGAAAAGTTGGACAGAAAGTACTTGATATCAAGATATGATTAGGAGGAAACAATGTTTATAAGTGTACATTCATTAGTGATAATGGGAATAGGGACTTTAGTGACAATATTTTTCCTTATCATGTTAATCACAAGTGGGAAATACGACATGTATCTTGAAACACTTGACAGCAAGGAATATCCATTCTTCCAGTTATACGGGGTTGGATTCAGAATAAATGATCTGATAAGAATGGATTTTTCAAGAAAATCAGAAAGAAAGAGAAGGCAGCATTTGGCATTGCTTAAGGGAGACCAGCTTGCTGAATATTACCTAAGAGTTAATGCAGCAGAAAGAACAACCTTCGCTTCATTATGCATTGTGGCAAGCTTTATATTGTATGGAATTTCACAGGAGATAATGATTCTTGTTATTCTTATAGGATTTGGAGCACTTGCATATTATTATGTATCAACGATTCCAGAGGAGACAGTAAAGAAAAGAACAGGCGCAATACTTGATGAATTCGCAGATGTAGTATCAAAACTGGCATTGCTTGTTAATGCTGGAATGATTCTCAGGGAAGCCTGGGAGATGATAGCATACTCTGGCGAAGGCGAACTCTATGATGAGATGAGACTTGTATGTGAGAATATCAACAATGGAATGTCAGAAATAGACGCATATACAGAATTCGGAACCAGATGTACAGCACCAGAAATCAAGAAGTTCACATCAACGATAATACAGGGCGTTGTAAAAGGAAACAAGGAACTTGTGGAAATGATAAAAATGCAGAGCCGTGAGATGTGGAATTCAAAGCAGCACAGAGTAAGACAGCAGGGAGAAAAGGCAGCAAGTAAATTACTCATACCGACATGTATCATGTTCGTAGGTGTGCTGATAATGATAATTGTGCCGATATTCGCAAACCTTGGGGTTTAGCGGTTGAGGATAAATTCAAACGAGGAAAGGAGATAAAAAGATGTCATACTTATTAACATTAAAGGCAGTTGCAGGGGCTAAGCTCTACAATTTCTTCCATGATGAAAAGGGAGAGGTAAATATCGTAGCTACAGTAGTATTAATTGGTATTGCAGTATTGTTAGCTATCATCTTTAAGGATGCTATTGGCAATCTTATCAAGAGCTTACTTAATACAATTAGTGGAAATGCAACTAATGCTGTATCTGATTAATGTGCTTTATGTATCAGAAATTGATAGCCTGAGGGGAAAAATCCCCTCAGGCTATCAATAAAAGGAGTTACAAGGGATGAAGAATGGGATAAAGAACATAAAAAATAGAATAAAAGATGAGCAGGGAATGATGCAGATAGTTGAGGCATCAATAGTATTTCCAGTTATGTTTTTTGTCCTGTTTTTTATTATATTTATTGGAAATATGTATTTTGAGCAGGCTAAGATAGATAACATAGTGCTGAAATACGCAGTTATGGGAGCAGAGTATGTTAAGGATCCATATTCGTATGATATTAGTAAGGGAAATTCCCTTCCAACAAGTGCTTCTAATGTTAAGCCTGAACCGTACAGATATATTATTGGAACGGGACTTAATGGGAATATATCTAAAACGGTAGATAATATATCGACAGATGTGAAAAAAGAAATCAATGACAAAAGTCTGGTGTTTTTCAGCAATTCTAAAGCTAATAATGTGACAACTGACAATAAGAATGGAAAGGTTGCATGTTTTAATAATTACATAATGTATTCAACATTTTCTGTTCAGGTAAATTATCAGATAAAGTTTCCTATAAGATTCTTAGGAGATGATTATCCGACAGTTGTGAATATGTCGTCCAGAGCGGAAGTAGCAGTTGATGATGTTCCAGAATTCATAAGAAATGTAGATATGGTTGTTGATATGTTTGAAGGTACTAAAGTAGGGACTACGATAGAAACAACCCTGACCAAGATGAAGAATTTTATTAATAAATTCAGTAAATAATGGGGGAAGAAAGAATGTTGAAATTTATGCACAAAAGAAGAGGTGCAATATCCATTTTTCTTATAGTAGTGTTGTTACCTATGATGATGGTTTCAGCAATATTTGTTGATGAAAGCAGAATACAATTAGGCAGTTCCATAGCTACTGCAGCGGGTGATTTAACCATGAACACAGCACTTACTAATTATGATACTGTGTTAAAGGAAATGTATGGACTTTTTGCAACATCACAGGATATGGATGAACTGTATGCGAATCTTGAAACATACTATAGAAAATCAATAGTATCTGCCGGGATTGCGGAGGCTGATGCAGACGATTATGCAGCACAGATAATGGAATACCTTAAGTCAGAGACCGGTAAAGACGACCTGATGAATATGAACTTAAAAGAGTTCACAGTAACACAGGCAGATAATGGAAACCTTGCTAATGCAGCGATGCTTAAGAATCAGATAGTTGATTTTATGAAATACAGGGCACCACTTGGAATAGGAATGGATTTCCTTAATGCTCTTCAAAGCATGAAGAATCTCAATAAGCAGACTAAATTGGTAGAAGATAAAACAGCTTTCTATGAGCAGGAGACCAAGGTTATCTCTGATCTTCAGAGCGCATGGACACAGATGCAGATATATCAGTATAAAGGAGCAGACTGGGAGGAAAGCAGTGAACTGGAACACAGTTTTCCTAAGGACAGTGATAATTACTTCAGTAAAATGAATGGAGACCTTGAATCAAGGAAATCTGCACTTGAAACAGCTGTTGAGGAAAGCATAACATACCTTCATTTTGATGGCAGTATGCTTGGATTAGATGCGACATCTGTATCGTTTGACCAGGGGGATGAAGATGACAAGTGGGATGATAAATGGACATTTGAATGGTTTGGCGAGACTAAGACATTCAAGACAACAACATCTGTAATCGTAACAACGAAAAAGAATGTGTTAGATTCAATATCGTCCGTCAAGAAAGCAAAGGATGAATTAAAGAATGCAAAAGATGATGATTTCTATAAAAAACTGACAAAGATAAATAACGGAACGAAATCAGATCAGGAATTAATGGATATCATAACGCTGTACAATAAAGAAGGAAAGAGCAGTGGTTATGCCAAGGCAGTAAAAGATTATGTTCAGGCATTGGTAGACCTGAAAGAGAATTATTACCGCTTTGGTGAAGATGAGGCTGGAGAAGTTAATGTTAAATCCAATGGGGATGGAACATTTAAGATACCAGCATCAGGTGAAACAGCAGATGCAACATTAGCTAGTGCAGTAAATTCATATATTAAAGATATGATTGATAGTGACGGAAATATAAAAGATGAGGATATAAGAGAGTATAACCATCTGATGGGCTCGTTATATAGTAAGGGCTCTGGAATAAAGGGAACATATAATGAGAAGAAGCTTGATGTTAAGGATAAAGTCGAAGGAGCAAGGGATGCAGTAAATAACTATTGTAATTTTATTAATGCCAGAATTGACAATCTTTCAAGTGCTATTGATAGTCTCAATACTGTTAAGACCTCAGTCAGTGCAGGTGGTGCATATGATAAAAGCTTAACTGACTGGAAGAATTCAGCGAATGCGTTAGGAAATGATTCCATGGCGCAGAATGATAATTCTGAAATTGCAAAGGTAAAAGAGCAGTTTAAGCCAGAGGAGTTCCAGACACTTATTAATAAGCTGACAAGTGCTAAGTCATCACTAGAAGCAGAGATATCTGAACTGGAAAAATGTGAAATACTGGGTACTAAGTGGAAAGATATAGGAGATAGCAATACGGCAGAATTCATTATAAATAATATATCTGATTCACAGAAGAACTCTATAAGCAGCAGTGATACGAATGAAACATATGATTACAGTTCAGTTATCAATGAAGTAAAGGCAACAGTAAAGAAAGGCTCACCAAAGACATCATTTACCAGTTCTGAGGAGAATCCTGACCTTACAAAACCACAAGTAAGATTATACACATATCTTTATAACAACTATAAAGATAATGAACTTGATTATGGTTCAGGAGAGAGTAAAGCTGAAAACAAGAAAAGCGAAAAAGAGCAGGAATTAAAGAACCAGAAAAATACTCTAAAGAGCAAAGCTGATGAGTATAAGAACAAGAATACGGCTACATCAACCAAGACATCTGCAAGGTCAGTATCTAAGCTTAAAAGCAGTCTCCCATCGGGGGCATCAAGTTCAGATGAACCACAGGGAAAGGCTGAGACGGATTCTGATAAAATGAAGGAAGGAAGTGGTAACAGCATTAAAGAAATGCTTGAGAGGATAACAGGATATATCTCATCCGGAGAGATTGCTACTGACTTCAGAGACAACCTTTATATAACAGATTATGTAATGGGAATGTTTACATACGATACCTACGAGGCAGAATTGTCTAAGAAATATGGCAATGGTTCTTCTGCTTTCGAATCATGGTACAGTGCAAGTGGTGACAGCTATACATTAAAGGATGCCTATAAGACAGAAGCAGCTCAGGCGGTTTCACTTACTAAGAATGAAATAACACCTAATAATCATTATCTGTATGGTGCGGAGACAGAATACATCATATATGGTGGAGAGGAGCCTTATAAGTCTGCAGATAAAGCATATGGTGCAATATTCTTAATAAGATTCGGATTCAATACAGTATATGCTTTTCAGGATACTTCAATCAGAGGAGTAGCAACTTCAATAGCAACTTCATTATTCGGTACACCGCCTTTGACACCGTTAATTCCGGTAGCAAAGCTTGCTATAACACTGGGCTTTTCAATTGCTGAATCTGCATATGACCTGTATCAGTTAAAATGTGGTGAAGCAGTTCCTATAATCAAGAAAGCAGACACATTCGCTATGAGCCCGGCTAATATAACTAAGGAAGTTGGCTCGAAACTTGTAGATGCAGCAGGAAACGAAGTTGATAAGATAACTAGTTCAGCCGTTGATAAATTAACAGAGCTGATGAATAAGACAGATGAAGAAATTCAAACTTGGATTAATGAAGGAAATGTTGAAAAAGTTGTGGAAGATGTTTCAAATGCTCTTATAAATAAATATACCAATTATTCTAATGAGATAGTAGAGCAATTAGTTACAACTATTAATAATGTTAATTTGTCATTCAGTGTCAATGAAGATGATACGGGAGAATTGTCAGACGAAAAAGAAGCAGAGATAAAGAAACAGTTGAAAGAATGGGTTGATGGAAAGAAGGGGGCAGATGAAGTTATAAGGTCTGTGTATGATATTGCATATAATTTTATTGTTGATAATGGATATGTTGAGCAAATGTTTAATGCTATAAAGGAAACGGCTATAACTGATATTCAAGATACTGCAAATGCATTAAGTTCAAAGGTAAACTTGGTTATAGACAATCTATCGAAGAATATAGAAGAAGAAATAGGCAATGTAATTAATACTGCAGGAACAAAGCTATCAGACTTTAAAAAATCATGTGTAGAAAAATTAAAAACAGCTGCCAATCAAGGAGCAGAAAAGCTAAAAGAAGAACTTACTAATCAGATAGGAAAGACATTCGGTGATTCCGATATGGGCAAACAGGCTGGTACGGATGCAGTTGCTAATTTCACCAGTTGGCGGTATAGTGATTACCTGACCTTATTCTTGATGATATCATTATTTAAGAATGAGCAGGAGGTGATTAATCGAATAGCTGATGTAATACAGATGAATATGGAGAAAAAGGAAGGAACAATATCAGATACAGGATTAAGTGATGGAGCCTTTCTTATGAAGAATGCCAGTACGCATATTAATATTGAGGCAACAGTGGAAGTTAAGCCACTTATGATGGCATTACCATTCATGGCAGAAACAACAACGAGTCAGCTATCAGGAACAAAATGGTATACCGTTAAGTATAAGGGAACAGCAGGATATTGATAATAAATCAATAAATAATAGTGGTTAAAGGAGAATAATGAAATGAAAAAGTTAACATGTGCAGTAATGGGAGCATTGATGATTACATCAGTATTAGCAGGATGTGGGAAGAAGGAGAATACAACAACTGCTGGTAATGAAGGGAACTCACAGGTTAGCCAGACGCAGGAAAGTAGTTCTAAGAGTGAAGAAAAGTCAACTAGTCAGAGTAATGACCAGTTAGAAAGTCAAATTAGTATATTTAATGGATTTACAGCGCAGATACCTAAAGGATATTCGTTTACTGGAACAGCAGGGGTAATAATATTTAATCCCAAAGATAAGACAGACCTTTATATATCAAGGTCATTTGACAAAAAGAGTGCATTACCTCTTACATCTGTTACAGGAGAGAAGATAGAAGAAAGTATATCACAGCTTTTATGGGTTGATGATGGCATTGCAAAACATATTACTGGATATACAAAGGATGTACCTGTGACGGTTACTTCTGTAACTGACGCAGAAGTTAATGGAATAAAGATGAAGAAATTCGAAGGTAAGCTTACATTAGCAAAGTCAAGCAGTGATACGAATACGACATGGGATTGTTATATATATGGATATGTACTTGAGGCCGGTCCTAAAACCGTTGGTTTCTTCGGTCTTGAGCAGGAACAGTCACAGCCAGCAGATAAGATTGAGCTAATAAAGAAGAATATGGATGCAATGGTAAAGACAATTAAGCTTATTTAATTAAGATAATAATGAGGGAGGTGCAATAGCTTATGGCAATATCGGGAATATAAAGCTACTATTGCACTGCCCATATTCTCACTTTTCAACAGTGAAAGTCAAGCCACTTATGATGGCATTACCATTCATGGCAGAAACAACAACGAGTCAGCTATCAGGAACAAAATGGTATACCGTTAAGTATAAGGGAACAGCAGGATATTGATAATAAATCAATAAATAATAGTGGTTAAAGGAGAATAATGAAATGAAAAAGTTAACATGTGCAGTAATGGGAGCATTGATGATTACATCAGTATTAGCAGGATGTGGGAAGAAGGAGAATACAACAACTGCTGGTAATGAAGGGAACTCACAGGTTAGTCAGACGCAGGAAAGCAGTTCTAAGAGTGAAGAAAAGTCAACTAGTCAGAGTAATGATTTGTTGGAGAGTCAAACGGATATTTTTACAGGATATAAAGCACAAATACCTAAGGGATATTATAAAACTGGAAGTACAGGAAAAATAATATTTAATGCAGCAGATAAAACAGATTTGTATATATCAAGAGTGTTGGAAGCAAACAGTGTAGAACCACTCTCTGGGATAAATAAAGAAAAAATATCGGAATACATATCAGAATTATTATGGATTGACGATGGTATTTCTGAACATATTACGGGGTATACAAAAGATGTTCCTGTAATAGTTACCTCCGTTGCTGATACAGAAGTTAATGGAATAAAGATGAAGAGATTTGAAGGTAAACTCACATTAGCAAAGTCAAGCAGTGATACGAATACAACATGGGATTGCTATATATATGGATATGTATTTGAAACTAAGAGAAATACCATAGCATTTTATGGACTTGAGCAGGAACAGTCACAGCCAGCAGATAAGATTGCTCTAATAAAGAAGAATATGGATGCAATGGTTCAGACAATACAGATTAATAAGTAATCAAGAATAATGAGGGAGGTGCAATAGATGTCAAAGACGTTGGAAACAAGAAAATATGAAAAAGGAAACATAACAATTGAGGCAACTATTGCACTGACCACATTCCTGTTTATGTTTATTATGATATACAGTCTCATTACTATATGCAGGGCGCAGGCCAAGATACAGGTTGCTCTGGATGGAACAGCAAAGGAGATATCGCAGTATACATATCTGTATAACATTACAGGATTAAAGACATCAGTTGATGGAGTCCATAGCCGTTCTAAAGAGATAGAGGATAATGTTAATGGATTTGTTGGGGATGTAAGTACAACATTAGATGGAATACAGACCCTTAAGGAAGATGTAGGTGGAAGTATTGATGTAGGAAACCTGGAAGAGCTGAATGGAAAGTTCGAGAAGATTAGTACTGATTTAAAGAAGACAGGAGAAGATGCAAAGGGAGTAAAGGATACTGTCCAGCAGGCATTGGGAGAATTATCTGATAATCCACAAAAAATAATGCTTGGATTAGGAACAGTGCTGGCAAGTAATACATTAGATTTAGCAACATCAAGGGTAATAGCTGAGCCAGTATGTAAAGCATTGATTCAGAAGCATCTGAAAAGAAGTGGCAGTGATACGGCAGACAGATTCTGCAAGTCAGTTGGAATTGTTCAGGGAACATATCTTGCACAGAAGAATAATTTCAATGGGTTAGATTTTTCAAGATCAACAATATTCGCAGATGGCTCAGATGAGATTGTTCTGGTAGTAACATACAGAATCAGACTTTTACAGTTATTGCCAATAGATACAGAATTAAAGATAACACAGTCAGCAGTTACAAAAGGATGGCTTGGTGGAGATAAGACAGCAACTAATAAGAATGCTGAAGAGAAAATATCAGATATCAGGAAGAAGAATGGTGATTCTCTTTGGAATTATGCGTCGTTATCTGAGCGAAGCGATTTAATCAGATCAATGGCAGTCAAGGAATTAAAAGATCAGGGATATAGTGCAGTAAGTGGAATGACTCATGTACAGGCATATAAAGAAGACGGAGATACAAGTGTATTTGTAATGGTTGCATCTTCTAATGCTTTATATGGAGTTGATTCGATGGATAAAGTAGATAAAGAAGCAATAAAGAATAATCTTAAGTATCTGCAGTCACAGATAAGTGCAGATACAGATAATGTTACTAAACTAAAGGTCAAGAAGAGTGATTCTTCTGGTATAAAAACAGAAGAAGTAACATGCAAGGCAAATAAGAAACTGGTTGTTCAGGTAGCAATACCGGAAGACGAGGGATTAAAAGAAATATATGAAGAGCAGGCAAAGGCGTTAGGTGGAAATGTTACATTTGAATTCGTGCCAAGTTACGGATCAGCATATGAGAAGAAAAGTGAATCAGGAGGAAGTGATTGATGAACATATTCATTTTAAGCATTGTTTCGTTACTGCTTGCAATTGGTGTGTGGATATATCTGCATATAATTAGTATTGATAAAGAAAATAAAACATTTAATGGGTTTATTGCAGCTGTTAAGGCTGGCAGGGCTGTAAATATATATTCAATGATTGTATTGATTGTTTTGCTTGTTCTTGGAATCGAACTTGAACTTGTGTATAAGAACAATCTGTTAACATGGAATATAAAAATGCTGGTTTTGACAGGGCTGATATTCCCAGCTGCTTTTATAGATTATAAAGAACATATAATTCCTAATAAAATAATTATAATGGGTATTCTGTTAAGAATAGTTATATGGTTGGTTGAGGTGTTTAACAATCCAGAAAAGTTCTTTGCTATTTTTAAGGGAGACATAATAGCGTGTGTTATGGTTGTAGCATTCTTTTTTATATGTTCGTTGATTGTTAAGAACGGGATAGGAATGGGAGATGTCAAACTGATGGGAATGATGGCTTTATATCAGGGATTGACAGGTATAATGAGTTCCTTGTTTTTTTCAATGCTGGTGGCATTTTTTGAGGCACTTGTATTGTTAATAACTCATAAAAAGAACCGTAAAGATGCCATTGCTTTTGCACCGGCTGTATTAGCTGGTACTATAGCTGCTGTGGCAATGACCGGTTTGTAGAAGGAGAAACTTATGAATAAAGGCACAATTAGAATTTTAGTCGCATTAGGATTGGTAATATTGTTGGGGGTATCATGGTATACCCTTATCAGCGACGGGACAAAGCAGGCTAAACAATATAACACATATATTAATACGGCAAGAGAAAAGGCTAAACTTAAGATTGAAAAAGATGCGGTCAATAATTATGAGTCTGCGTTGGCAATGAGGGATACTATTGAGTTAAGGGATGAGGTCGCACAGTTTTATAAGGATCTTGGTGAATATGGTAAGTACAGTGAATATTGTTCCGACATAATTGACAGATACCCTTATGAGAAGAACGGATATGAAAGACTTGTCGAATATTATAGTGATACTATGAATTATTATCAGAGCTATAGCACAGCTAATCTGGCTGAGAAAAGAGGAGTTCAGTCAGACAAGATAAAACAGATATGCGAGCAGAATAAGTATAAGTATGAGGTGACATATGTAAGCTATAGACAGACTGGACCATTTACAGGAGGATATTTTCCAGTTCAGAAGGAAGATGGTACATGGGGCTTTATTAATGCTTATGGTAGTACGAAAGTTTCATGCATATATAAGAAGGTCGCACCATTTACATCAAGTAAGCTGGCACCTGCATATACGCAGAAAGGAAGATGGGAACTTATTGATACATCAGGTAATACAAAGTCTGTTGATGCAGAAGAAAAGCAGATTGAAGATGTCAGAGCGGTTTATTCTGATTTGATGGCAGTTAAGTACGCTGGAAAATATCATTATTGTGATGTGGAATTTAAAGAAAAGTTCGGTTCATATGATGATGCAAGTGCTTTCAGCAGTGGTGTTGCAGCCGTGAAGAATGGAAGTCAGTGGATGATTATTGACGATAAGGGTAATCAGGTTGGAAGTAATACATTTGATGAGATTCTTATGGATGACAAGACAGTCGCTTTCAGAAATAATGTGGCGTTTGCCAGAAAAGGTGATAAGTATATTCTTATAGATACTAAAGGAAATCAGGTTGGTAATTCATCATGGGATGAAGCTGATGCATTTAATTCCGACCAGCCAGCGGCCGTAAGAACTGGAGAAAAATGGGGATTTGTCAATGAAAAAGGTGAAACTGTTGTTGAACCGAAATATGATGGAGCACACTCGTTCTCTAACGGGTTTGCAGCTGTTAAGGATGGTAAGGAATGGGGATTTATTGAATCTGAGAATTATGGAATATGCATAGATTATGAATTTGATGATGCAGGAGATTTTAGTGATGGTGGAAGCGTTTTTGTAAAGAGAATAGAGACATGGTCATTGCTAAAAGTATATAGCATAAGCAAACAAAAATAGGAGGAGCAGCAATGGAGTTTACATACGAAAATCAGGGTTCGAATACATACCTTGTCTATGGAATTAAAGAGAATGATGTTGTTGATACAATGAGTCTTGGCATGCTTACCAACAATAAGATACCGGGGCTTGCACCAGCATTATTTACGCAGATGGATGAGGAAAGATTTATTAAATATAATGTGACAGCCAAGATATCTGCCAAAGAGATATTTATGGGATCTGTAAACAGAAAAAGACTTTTAGGCGTGTTATCTGGAATTGTTAATGCAATCAGTTCAGCTGAGGAGTATATGATTGATCCTAAGACACTTTTATTAGATATGGAATATATATTTTCTGATGTGTCTACCTGCGAGACAATTCTTATATGTCTGCCAGTTGAGATGGAAGAACAGAAAGATGTTGATTATGGGGCATTTTTTAAGAATATTGTGTTCAGCACAAGATATGATCAGACAGAAAATTGTGATTATGTTGCTAAACTTATTAATTATCTCAATGGTACCCCTGTATTTTCATTAGCTGAATTTAAGACTATCCTTGATGAATTAAATAATGCTAACCAGCCAAAGCCAGTGGCACCACAGGTTCAGCAGCCAGTAAGCCAGCCAGTTAAACAGCCTGTAGTACAGCAGCCAGTGCAGCCAGTACAACAGCCGGTTCAGCCAGTGAATGTAGTTCCAAGGCAGTATAGTAGTCCTGTACCTAATCAGCAGGTTCCGCTGCAGAAGGGAGTCAATAACCCACAGGTAAGACCACAGATGCAGCAGCAGGCACCAATGCAGGCAAGACCCGTACAGCAGATGCAGGTGCCAGACAATAATAAAAAGAAGAGCAAGAATAAAGGTCCAAAGCCAATACCAGGACAGATACCAGGACAGATGCCTGGGCAGGGAATGCGTACACCAGTGCAGCCTGTACCGCAGAATAATAATCAGGCAGCTAATGGAAATGAAAAGAAGATGTCTATGTTTCACCTTATGATGCATTACAGCAAAGAAAATGCACAGATATATAAGGAACAGCACAATAAAGCTAATGAAGCAGCAGTACAGCCACAGTTCCAGCAGAATAATATGCCTAATCAGGGATTTGCAATTCCGGGACAGCAGGCAGGCGCAATAAAGCCTATGCAGCAGCCACAACAGCAGTACAGACCAGTACAACCGCAACAGCCGGTTCAGCAGCCGGTTGCACAGCCAAGACCACAGCAGCCAGTCCAGCAGCAGAATATACAGCAACAGCAATATGTTAATCCGGCACCACAGCAGCAGATACAGCAGCCTGTATACAAAGCAGCTCCAGCTAATTTTGGAGATACTACTGTATTAGGAGTAAGCGCGGGTATAGGTGAGACAACAGTGTTGAATGCTGGTGATGCTATGGCGTCAACAGAGCCAAGACCATATCTTATCAGAACTAAATATAATGAAAAAATATTGATAGATAAACCAGTGTTTAAAATTGGTAAGGAGAAGAGCTATGTTGATTATTTTGTAAGCGATAATACAGCAATAAGCAGAAGTCATGCCAATATCATAGAAAAAGGCAAGGATTATTTTATTATAGATACTAATTCTACGAACCATACTTTTGTTAATGGTTCAATGATTCAGAGTAATATGGAAATGCCAATCAAGCCAGGAGATAAGATTAAGCTGGCCAATGAAGAATTTGAATTCAGAATTTTATAATTAATAGTACATAGGAAGGTTGGTGCTAATATTGAATTATATTATATCAGCGTCTACAGATATAGGCACGACAAAGAAAACCAATCAGGACAGCTTGTCAGTAAAGATATTGGATACATCTATTGGCAGGATGGCATTTGCAATTCTGTGTGACGGAATGGGTGGCCTTGAAAAAGGAGAAGTTGCAAGTGCAGCTGTGATTAACGCATTTAATAACTGGGTTACAGACGATTTACCAAAGCTGTGTACAGCACCTTTGATGGACGATGCAATCCGTTCACAATGGACAACAATTATCACACAGATGAATGAGAAGATTAAAGGATACGGTGCAAGACAGGGCGTTAAGCTTGGAACCACAGCAGTTATTATGCTTATAACGGATACGAGATATTATATTATGAATGTCGGTGATTCAAGAGCTTATGAAATCTCTGACAGAGTAACACAGCTGACTAATGACCAGACATTTGTTGCCAGAGAAATAGCACTTGGTAATATGACTCCGGAACAGGCAGAAACAGATAGCAGAAGAAATGTACTCTTGCAGTGTGTGGGAGCGTCAGATGAGGTATATCCAGACATGTTTTATGGTGATACCACACAGAATGCAATCTATATGTTGTGTTCAGATGGATTCAGACATGTAATATCTGATGCGGAGATATACGAAAAGCTTAATCCAGCAATATTATTTGATGAAAATAATATGAGTATTAATTCAAAACAGCTTATTGAGCTGGATAAAAGCAGAGGTGAGACAGATAATATATCTGTTGCTTTAGTAAGAACATTTTAACAAAGGAGGAAGGCTGAATGCTTGAAATAGGCTCGTTAGTGGATGGCAAATACAAAATCCTGAATAAAGTTGGTCAGGGTGGTATGAGTGTTGTGTATCTGGCAATGAATGAGAAGGCTAATAAGCAGTGGGCTATTAAAGAGGTCCGGAAAGATGGAATAAAGGATTTTGAGGTGGTCAAGCAGGGACTAATTGTTGAAACTGACATGCTTAAGCGATTAAGTCATCCTTATCTTCCTAGTATTATTGATGTAATCGAAGATGAAAATACATTTCTTATTGTTATGGATTACATTCAGGGTAATCCGTTAAGCAAGGCAATTGAGGAATATGGTGCGCAGCCACAGGATAAAGTTATTAAGTGGGCTAAGCAGTTATGTGATGTGTTGGGATATCTTCACACGAGAACTCCTGCCATCATATATCGTGATATGAAGCCGGCCAATGTTATGTTAAAGCCAGATGGCAATATAACGCTTATTGATTTCGGAACGGCAAGAGAATTTAAAGAGAAGAATCTGGCGGATACGACATGTCTTGGAACTGTGGGTTATGCAGCACCAGAGCAGTTTGGTGGAATGGGACAGACAGATGCAAGAACTGACATATATTGTCTGGGCGCAACACTTTATCATCTTGTAACTGGTATGAATCCGTGTGAACCTCCATATGAAATACGCCCAATTAGGGAAATAAATCCGACATTATCAAGTGGATTAGAAAAGATTATATTAAAATGTTGTCAACGAAATCCAGCAGACCGTTATCAATCATGTGCTGAACTTATGTATGCACTGGATCATTACGAAGAAATAGATGATATTTATAAGAAAAAACAGAAAAAGAAATTAGGTACATTTATTACAACCTCTGTCTTAACATTATGCTTTGCGGGTGTTTCAATATGGGGATATGTGTCAGCTGAGAATAAAAAAAGTGAAAATTACATGAGCATGTTAAATGAAGCATCTACATTTCATGATTATTATAATACAATCCTTATCGACCCATCAAGGTCTGAAGCATATACGCAGCTTAATAAGAAGCTGGTAGATGATTTCGTATTAACGAAAGAAGAAGGGCAGCAGCTTCTTAAACTACAGACAGGACTTGATAAAAAGGGGAATAAAGGTTTCTCTGAGAAAGTAGATGTGCTCACTGAATTGAAAAAAGCAGATAACTCGGCTTATCAGGATATATGTTATGAGATAGGTGAATCGTTCCTGTTTTATTTTGATGTAAGTGTTGAACGAGACAGGTATTCTAATGCTGCCAAGTGGTTTAAGGAGGCATCATCGAAATATCCAATAGCGGATATATATTGCAAGATGTCGGATTGTCTTGAACTTATTAATCAGTATAATGGGGCGAAGATTAAGCAGACTGATAATATATATGGAGAATATGAAAAGCTATGGTCTATGGTCGGGGAGCTGAAGTCGAAAGCGGATGAATTTGACAGTATAGATTCCAAGCTTCAGGTATGGCGTGAAATTAATGACATGATAGATAATAATGTTTCACCATTTCTTGAAGTTACAAGTGCCAATGATTTAAAGAGTATGCTTAATGGGATATCTTCTGAGGCGGGAAAAGTAACGAAATCAGTTGTTGAATCGGATATTAAGGATTTGCAGTCAAAGATTGCCGATACTGTTAAGAAGATTGAATCTGCAAGTAATCAGGGGGTGTAACATGACATACGAGATATATAGATATATTTTCATAGGCGCGGCAATAGCAGCAGGTGTGATGCTGGCGGTTACACTGATTTTGTTTTTTGTATTAAAAATCCCGGGAGTTATAGGTGATTTATCAGGAAGAACAGCAAGAAAGGCTATAGCTGATATAAGGAATCACAATATGTCGGCAAATACAGATAATATAGGCTCTGGTAAGCTTACAGATAAAATAACTGCATCCGGAAGACTTATGGAAAGGCGCGACAGCAGTGGAAATAAGTATACAGATAAGATAAGTACAGAGAAGCTTATTGAACAGAATAAGCTGAGTGGCAGCAATGAAACAACCCTGCTTAATAACGCTAATGAAACTACCGTTCTTAATACTGGTAACGAGACAACTGTACTTAATGCTTGTAATGAGACTACTGTATTGGATTCGTATAGCAGTGGTCAGACAGTTATTTTAAATTCTGACACAGCTGGATTTAAAGATATACAATCTGCAGGGTATGTTAATGTTGAGTCTGACATTACATTTATTCACTCAGCAGAAATTATAGACTAGGAGATAAACAATGAATAGTAAAGGTAAAATTACTGTCTGTGAAATAATATCCATTGCAGGATTTCTGTTAATGTCATGCAGTTTCCTTCTTATGCCTTCTGTAGACAATTCGAATGGAGTCAGCACATTTGGGATGATAGTTGGACTCTTGTTCTGGATTGGACTTTTAACTGGAATAGTAATGCAGATAGTGGCAGTGGGGATGAGCAAAGGAAAGCGTGGTAAATATAGAATCGGATTGTTTTCTTTTATGAAGAATATATACGGAATGATAGCAGACATAATGGTTGTGGTAAGTATTGTAGTTTTCATTATAGGAATGATAATTACTCACAAGTCAGGATACATATGTTATGTTGCAATTGCTTTATTTACATTTTCAATCAGTATGCATTGTGTATGTAATGGAAGGGTGTTCAGGTACATCTTATCCAGATAATATATAAATATAATGGGAGGAAGAATATGAGTTACGGGAATAAATCTTTTTGGAAAAGAACTCTGGCTTTTGTGCTTACGGTATTGTTGGTTATAACCTCAACGCCGTTTAGTATGCAGAAGGTTAAGGCTGCTGATACAGAATTCAGTATTAAGCTTGTGTATGACGAGTCAGGTGCAAATAAAGAAGTAGAGGAAGATACTGCACAGCTGATATTTACTAAGGGAAATAAACAGTATACATACAAGGCGATTAAGGACAGCACCAATGCCGGACAGTATAAGTTTACTGTTGCAGATGGTAGTGGTTTGTTAACATCAGATAAGATATCATACGATAGTCTTGCAATAAATATTGATGGTTATAAAAAGACTGAAATAACTAATCAAGTCGAGATAGCTAAAGATACTGCTGCTGAGTTTAAAGTTGTGCCTAAGAAAGACGGGGCAGCAGCAATCTTTGCTGGTGGAGACAAGACAATATCATACTCCGATACTGAAGATGGAATATATGATGTTTCAAGCATTTTAAATGTTACAATTACTCCAGAAGATGATAATGCATTGGCAGGCAAGACAGTTAAATACAACATATCAGGCGGCAATATTCCTAGTTCTGATAGTGCTGATTCAATAGCATCACAGGCAGAGAATACTAATAAAGCATCTATAGATTCTGATGGTAAGATTACCGGTTTAACAGCAAGTGATAAGGCATATGTTATTACAGCGGTTGTTTCATTTGATGATTATAAAGATGCAACAGCAACTATGAATCTGACAGTTAATAAGGCTGAACAGGACACAGTATCTTTTAGTAATGGAGATAATGTCAGTGTCACATTTAATAATAGTGAAGCTGCACATGAATATACGAATGAAGTAACTGGAGTAAAAGAGAACGCAAATGTTACATATGCTATTGATACATTAAGTGCTACAGAGATAGCAACAGTGGATAACACCATGGGTAAAGTATCATACAGCAAGGCAGGAACAGTCAAGGTTAATGCAACTATATCAGAAACAGATAATTATAAAGAGAAAGTCATATCATATACATTATCAATTGGCAAAGAGGCTGTAAAATCATTCGGGTTTCAGGATAGTAATGTTGAAGTTACATATGGAGATAATTCGAATAAGTATGATCAGAGGGTTCAGCATGCAGGCGGTAATATAGGCAGTATTGCATATGGTATAACTGATGATAGTGGCAATAGCACTGATGTGGCAGATATTAATTCACAAACAGGTGAAGTAACTATTAAAAAGGCAGGAACAGTTAAGATTACAGCACAGGCTGCGGAGACTGATACATATGGAAGCGCAAGTGCATCATATACGCTTGTTATAAAGAAGGCTGACAGAACTGTAAGCTTTGATAATAGTGAGAATACAATTGAAATAGAATATAATGATAATCATACATTTACTAATGCAGCAAGAATAAGTGATGGAACAGCTAATATTGCATATAGCATAATCAGTGGTAATGGACGGGTAGACAATACAGGTGAAGTAACATATTCATCAATTGGTACAATAAAGATAAAGGCATATGTGGCTGCAGATGATTACTATAATGAATGTAGTGCAGAATATACATTGACAGTTAAGTATGCACAGGCAGGAAGCTATGATAACTATGTAGAGATAACTGGTCCAACAAAGAATGATAGTGGCTGGTATACAGGAGAAGTTACAATATCTGCAAAAGATGGGTACAGTATCCGTAAGTCAGAAAATGATATATGGCAGTCAAGCATAGTGGTATCTACAGATGGAGAATACAGCAATTACAATATAAATGTAAAAAATACTAATGATGGTGTTGTTTACAATGCTGTATCAGTTCCTGAATTAAAGATAGACAGCGAGGCACCGGAATATGTTAAGATTAAATATGATGAATCATTAGCTAAAAAGGCTCTGAATGCAATAACTTTCGGATATTATAAGAATGAAGTTACAGTTACAATATCTGCAAAGGATGGTATGTCGGGAATTGAATCAATAACTTACAATGTAATTGAAAATCCTGATACAGATAAGAATAAGAAGATAGAAACATCAACAATAACAAAGGATAAATTAACATTTTCACAGGATGGAAAAACTGCATCATATTCATTCAAGGTAAAAAACAAGAGTAAAATTGGTGTAACCTTTAAGGCAGCTGACGCAGCAGGCTGGACATCAGATGAGTACAGTGATAACAAGGGAATTATTATTGATGATAAAGCACCTGAGATTAATTATGTACAGTCAGATAATTATATTAATATTGTATCATCTGATAATACATCAGTTACATCTGGCGATGATATAAGATATATATATGCGGATAATGCAGAGGTAAGTATCAGCATATCTGATGACAATATTGATACATCCAAAGTAAGCATACAGATAAATAAGGATGGAACTTCTTATAAAACAATTAATATTGGTGATATGACTAAGAAAGACAATAAAACATACACATATGTGTGTGAATTATCAGAAGAAGGAAGCTACGAAATAATGACTTACGCGGATGATTATTCCGGTAATGGCAAAGGAATGTGTAAGACATGGAAAGGTGTAATAGATAGGACTAAACCTGTAATTGATATTACATATGATGACACTTCATCTGACAGAAAGGCTATAATAAGCATAACAGATAAGAATTTCAGAACATCTGATGTTAAGGCGGCTCTTAGTGCATATGACAGCCTTGATAATGCAGTCAATGTAAATATTAAACTTGGTAATACAGAGGTTGCATTAAAGAATCTGGCATCAGCTATAACAGATAGAAAATACTGGGTACAGAGTGGTGACAAGTGGACAACATCTATAACATTCTGTGAAGATGCAGTTTATAAGAGCTTTAAGGTAGAGTGTAAGGACTTAGCTGACAATGAAGGTATTTCAGCAGAGCAAGAGACATATGTCAGGGATGTAACTGAACCAGTTGTGTCATATGAAATGGCAGATGCTGATAATAATGTTAATGGCGCATACTACTATGGAAAGAAGATATCAGCCATCGTTACAATTAATGTATCTGATGAACATTTTAATCCGGATAATATGACCGTAACAGATAAAGTTGGTTCTGATAATACAACATATTCTGAGCTGCGATGGGAGAGAAAGCAGACCGACGACGGCAAGGATACTAATACATGGACAACAACTGTTAATGTATCAGACAAAGAAGGAATTAATGTTATAAGTGTTTCCGGAAGTGATACATATGGTAATACAATAAAAAAGCCGGTTGCATCACCTGATATTGTTGTAGATCATACTGAACCAGCAATATCAGTTGTGTATGATGATACTAATGCAATAGAAGAAGATGGCGTTAAATATTTAAAGACGGACAGAAAAGCAACTATTACGATTACAGAGGCTAATTTTGATCCTGCGCGAGTGGAAGCATATGTCACAGCAAAGAAATATAATGGTGATGATATTACGGTTGATGATTATGAGGGTTATCTGAAGAATCCAGCAAACTGGAAAAATAATGGAGATGTACATGTAGCAGAGATAACTTTTAAAAATTCTGCCAATTATACATTTGATATTAAGTGTACAGATTTGGTGAATTTAAAATCAGGTGAGCGTACAATTGACAGATTTGCAATTGACAGGGAAGCTCCTAAAGATTACCAGATTGAGTATTCGAATCCGGTAGGGAAAAAGATTCTCGAGACGATTACATTTAATATAATAAACAGATTATTCTTCGGTAATGAGGCAGCTGTTACAATAACAGCTAAAGATGAGATATCAGGAATAAAGAAATTCGTATATTCAGTGTCTAATGAAGATGCTGATAACCCAGATAATGTTGTGATTAGTAATAAAGAAGTATATGCGGATGTAAATAATACTGATTTCACAATTGGTAAAGATGGTACAGTAAGCTATACATTTAAGATTCCGGCACAGGCTAATGGCAAAGTATCATTTACAGCATATGATTATTCTGGTAATCCGGATGATGGTTCAATAGGAAAGACGGATAATAATATAGTTATTGTTGATGAAATCAGTCCTAAGGTAAGTGTTGAATATACTGGTGATCTTATAGAGAAGTATAATTCAAAGAATATCTATGATGGTTCAGTGACAGCACAGATAAAGATTGACGAGATGTACTTCTATGAAGAAAATGTTAGAATTTCGGCTACTAAAGACGGCGTTGAAACTAATGATTTTCAAAAGGAATGGGCTGGAAAAGACGCTGATGGGAAATACATATGTAATGTAACATTCACGAATGATGGTGACTATACATTAATTATTGATTACCCTGATATGTCCGGTAACTACATGATTGTCAATGGTGAGCAGACAGATAAAGATAAGCCATATGTATCGGACGTATTTTCAATTGATACAACCAGACCAGTTGTAAGTGTTTCTTATGATAAATATAATGGAAACAATATATATGTTCCAGACAGAACAGCTACAGTAAAGGTTACAGAAAGAAACTTCAGACCAGATGAAATAGAAACTGATATTACAGCGGTAGATATTTCAGGTAACAATGTGTCATATTCTGTACCAGATATTAAGAATATGGCATCATGGAGAAAGTCAGATAGTGAGGCGGACACATGGCTTGCAGACATAGTCTTTAATACGGATGCGGTATATGGATTTAGTATATCTTATAATGATATAGCTAAGAATCCGGCAGAATATATGAATGGCGGTAATGAAAAATATGATACATATCCAGAAGATAATTTCACAGTTGTTAAATCAGGTCCATCAGATTTAAAGATTGTAAGTATAAGCAGTAACTATAAGAATACATGGAATAGAATTCTTAATGCTGTAACATTTGGATATTATTCATATCAGGACGAAGTTACAGTTACTATTCAGGCAACTGACAGAATTTCAGGTGTTGATTATTTTGACTGGGAATATAACAGAGAAGCAGGTGTTTCTACAGATAATGTTGAGAAATTAACAGGAAGAATTAACAGCAATAACATTACATATTCATCTGATAAGGGAATTGCAACAGCAAGCTTTACAATCGCTGCAAATGCTGTTAATTATCAGCAGATACGAGGCTATATAAGCCTTACTGCTTATAATAATGCAGGAGTTTCAAGTAATTATTCTGATGATAGTACGATTGTAATCATAGATACGATTGCACCTGAGAGAACAGTAACATATTCTCCAGCAAAGCAGGTAGCAGATTCAGTTATGTATTATGATGGTACTGTCAATGCAAGATTTGAAGTTAAAGAGGCTAATTTCTATCCGGAAGATGTCAAAGTATCTGTTAATGATCAGATAAGAAATCTTTCATGGAACAGAGCAGAGAATCAGGATACATGGTATGCAGATATGAGCATATCAGGTGACGGAGATTATGTTATAAGAATGACATATATTGACCGTTCTGATAATGTAATGAAGGAATATGTGTCAGATAAGATTGTTGTTGACACTATTAATCCGGTTATTAATGTGGCATATACTAACAGTAATGTCATTAATAATATTGACGGTAATAAGATATACGACAGCAATCAGACAGCAGTTATTACAGTTAATGAACATAATTTCAGGGCATCAGATATCAATATTAATATGGCAGCAGAGGATATCAATGGAAATTCTATTGGTATACCGGATTATTCATCATATTTAAAGAATGCTGACAACTGGAGTAATTCAGGAGATATTCATACGGCACAGATAACATTTTCAACAGATGCTGATTATTCATTAGATATCAGTTATACCGATATGGCAGGAAGAACAACTGGAAATTATTCAACAGATTACTTTACAGTTGATAAATCTTCCCCATATGACCTTTCTGTTTCATACAGTTCAAGTATTATAGATACAGTTCTTCAGGCGATAACGTTTGGATTCTATAATGCTTCTGTTGATGTTACAGTTGAAGTAAGAGATGATATATCTGCAATAAACAGAATTGAATACGATTATAGCAGGGATAATGCAGCAAGTGGAATTAATTCTGAACAGATTGCAGCTGCAATTGACAGTTCAGATTTAACACAGACTGGAAATACTGCTACAGTACAGTTCAGTATTCCTCAGAATCAGGCAGTACAGCTCAACGGTACTATGTATCTGGTTGCATATGACAATGCTGGCAATAATACTGATTATGATGATGCCAGAAGAATAGTAGTAGACAATATAGCACCTAATGCTACAGTAACATATAGTGATCCAGTTCAGAATTACAATGGTGTAGCATATTATCCTGGCGATATTGAAGCAACGATAACAGTTAATGAGGCAAACTTCTATTCAGAAGATATGGTTATAAATGTTTCTAATGATGGCGCTTCGTATCCAGTTAATCCACAGTGGTCAGATGTTGATGCTGATACACATGTAGGCACATTTACAATCAGTGGAGATGGGGACTATTATGTTTCAATCAGCTATACGGATAAGTCTTTGAATGTAATGGAGAATTACACATCAGACCAGATGACAATTGATACACAGATACCAACTGTAAGTATAAGTAATATTAAGAATAATTCAGCTAATAAGGATTCTAGATATACATTTACAATTACATCCAGCGATACTAATTTCGATGTATCAGGATTTACACCTGTACTCAGGGCAGTAGTAAAAGATGCATCAGGAAATTATTCAATCAGGGAAATATCACTTGGTACGGTTAATGAAGTAGAAGCTGGTAAGACATACTCATTTACTGTCGATAATCTGGATGAAGATGCAGTATATACATTGACATGTATAATACGAGATCTGGCCGGTAATGAGTATAGCAAAGTATTACTCGATGATGGTCAGGAATATGACAATGTTGTATTCTCAATAAACAGAAATGGTTCTACATTCTCTGTTGATAATTCAACAGAGACATTACTCAATAATTATTATGTTTATGAAGTAAACAAAGATGTAGTTGTATATGAAACAAATGTCGATCCAATTAATAATTACAAGGTAAAGCTTAATGGTAATGAGCTTAGAGAAAATACTGATTATACAACTACAATGACTGACAATGTGGATGAATGGGCAATCAGAACATATAATATCAATAGAAATCTGTTCAGTGATGAAGGTGAGTATAAGATAGTTGTTGAATCAACGGATAAGACGGATACTTCAGCATATAGTGATGTAAAGAATATGAACATATCATTTACTGTTGATAAAACAGCCCCAATTCTGACAGTCAGTGGACTTGAGAATGGTGGAAGATATCAGAATACAGAGCAGGAGGTAACAGTTCTTGCTACAGATGATGGAGGTAGTCTGAACAGCTTTAAAGTAGAAGTGTTTGATTCATCAAATAATCCTGTATCAGGTGATGGTGTGAGATTTGATAAATCTGGAGAAGGATTAACACAGTATCTTGCATCAAATGATGGAAAGATAACTTTCACAGTACCAGAAGGCTTATCACAGAATGTTGTACTTACATGCAGCGATGCAGCTGTACATGAGGATGGTTCAACTAATGTAACGGTTCAGCAGTTTACTAAGATAACTGTATCACCAAGTGGAATGGTAATGTTCTATGCTAATAAACCATTATTCTATGGAATTATTATTGCTGGAGTATTAGTCATTTCAGGTGGAGCATTTTGTATTGTGCTGAAAGTTCGCAAATCAAAAGTTAAATAAAATCTGATTATGATTATGGCTGGCACACGAATATTTAATGGTGTGTCAGCTTTTTTGAGGTAACTAATGAAAAGGAAAGTAGTAATAGCTGGGGTAATCACAGATATATTAGTAATGTTAAGCTGCTTATTAGTATTAATTAATCAGCCAGTTAACAATCTTGATGAGTTATGGAATTATAATTTTTCAAGATGTATGTATAAAGGAATGTTTCCATATAGGGACTTCAGTATGATAACCATGCCGCTTAGTCCGTTGCTGGTATCACTGGTAATGCATGTGTTTGGGGATAATCTTATAATATATAGATTGAGTGGCGTTGTTTTATATGTTCTTATAGCAACGGTTATTTATAACATTTTTAATAAACTTTTAGATAGCAGATATATAATATCGGCGTGTTTTACTGTAATGATTATGATGCTTATATTATCAGATTATAGGTATGACTATAATTATATGAATATGTTATTGATACTGATTATCATGCTAATCAGTTCATGCTATGCTGATTCTTATAAGCAGGCAATGTTGCTTGGAGTGCTTTCTGGATTGACGATTTGTGTTAAGCAGACAACAGGAATGTGTGTTATTGCAGCTAATATAATAGTATCTTATATCATGTATAGAAAATCTGAATATAACATAGGGAAAGCAGTTGTAAGATGTGTGGCAGGTATTATTCCAGGAATGCTTCTGGCTGGATACATTATTATAACTGGATTAATGGCAGATTTTATCCAGTATTGTATAAAAGGAGTTGCAACATTTAACAATAAAATCTCTTATATTCAGTTTTCGCTATCGTCTCCATTTAATATGGTTATGGGGATAATTTTTCCGATTATTATAATATGGCTGATTTATAAAAGTGTAATTATGAAAAGTTTACACATAATTTCATGCTTAATATATGCATTTGCAGGGGGTATAGTTATGTACCCGATAATGGATAATTACCATTTTGTTATAGGTGCAGTTCCTGTATTGATTATGCTTTTAGGAATGCAGAACTTTAAGAAGTCAGGTAATATGGAGAATTTTATATGTATTTTAGTTTCATTGGCTATGATTATAATATCAACGCAGCTCGTTTATCCTAAAGGAACTTATATAAGAAGTCAGCTGCCTGTATATAAAGGATTACATATATCCAGTGAATTAGAAAATCATATTGCTAATGTGGATAATTATATAATGACAGCTTTGGAAAAAGGTGAAAATGTATATATAATAGATTCGTCGTCGTCAGTATATTCAATACCAATAAATAAATACACGAAAGACATTGATATGTTATTAATTGGAAATATAGGTGGAAAGAGTGTTATGGACTTTGATATTGACTACGAGAATTCGAAATTTATGTTAAAGTCGGATGTTACACAGTTAAACTGGCAGTTTGATAAGAAATGGTATGATACATTTAATACACAGTTAAAAAAAACAGGGGAGGAATACGGCTTTGACATTTTTGAAAAAGAAAATTGAAAATCTTACAGCAATTCAACTGTTTAAAGCAATGCTTTTTGTATCTGTAATCGGCATCACATTATTCTGTTTTTCGGAAGGAATATGCGGTAATGATTTCTGGTGGCATATAAAGGTGGGAGAATGGATTACAAATCATAGAAAAATACCGGTAACAGATATATTTTCATGGTATGGAACATCTAATAAAATACCTTGGACAGCACATGAATGGTTGTCGGATGTGATTTATTATCTGATATTTAAGATATCTGGTTCAATGGGAATTTATATTGTTTCTGTAGCTTTGGCATTGTTAATGGAATGGTTATTATATAGAAAGTCAAGAGAATTTTTTGACCAGAATGTATTGATTAGTGGATTATTTTTTGTTTTGTATGCAGTGGTTACAAGTATTTTTTTCTATGGAAGACCACATATGATAAGCTTTTTCTTATTATACTTCGAGTTAGATTGTTTGTATTCATTTTATGATGATGAAAAGAGTCAGAAAATATTTTTGATTCCGTTAATTGCCTGCATATGGAGCAATATACACGGAGGTTCATCTAATCTTTCTTATATATTATGTATAATATTTCTATTGTGTGGAGTATTAAATATCAAATGGGGCTGTATAGAGTGTATAAGGAAATCAAAAGAATATTTTATAAAAATGGGATGCATAACTATTAGTTCAATTTTGGCAATTTTAATTAATCCAATTGGTTATAAAGTACTTGCATATCCATATTCAAGCATGGCTGATAAATTTCAACTTTCAGTAATATCTGAATGGGCACCACCAGATGCAAAGAATATAGGAAATCTTGTATTATTTTTCTTGCCAATAGTTTTATTTTTGTTATGTATGTTTGCAGAGAAAGAAATTATAAGATTAATCGACCTTATAATAATGGGACTTTTTGTATTATTGTTTTTCAGAAGCTTACGATTTATTGCTTTATGGTATATAGTCGCTCCGTTCTGTGGTTTCAGATATCTGATTTCATGCAGATTAAAAGAAGTGAAGAAGATTTGCCATAAATTATGTATAATTGCGTTTACAGGTGTGCTTATAATACCATCAATAACGAGCATAAGCACAATAAAAGACACATACAAAAAAGGAATGCTTATAAGTAAAGCCTTGGATAGTGATATGGTTGAAGTAGTAAAAAGAGAAAATCCCCAGAGAATATATAATGATTATAATTATGGGGAAACCCTGATATATAATGATATAAAAGTATTTGTTGACGCAAGGGCAGATTTATACATTACAGATAATCTTTTAAGAGATGCCATAGCCCTTATGCAGCTTACGACAACTGATTCGGCAAATCTTGAATTTAATGCAGAGGATATGATATCGAAATATGATTTTGACGGGTTCATATTAGAGAAGACCAGACCATTATATACATATCTTAGAAGTCATCAGGACAGGTATATTCTCGTTGCCGAAAATGGTAAGAGCGGGTATTTTAAAACTGTAAAATAACAATGGTAATGTTAAAAAATACATATTGTAACAGCCCGCAGAAGCAGATTCTACGGGCTGTTGTAATTAATAGTCGTACAGATATAATAATCAATCAATTATGCATATTTTTAACAATTGTCTCTTCATTGTAATCAGGGGCAGCTTCTGTGACAGCCTTATATATAGGCTCGATTTCTGCTACATCTTTTTCTAATTCCGATGCAATTGTTGAAAGCGGTTTGTTTTTCTTGACTTTCTTTACTATCAGGCTGATTGTATTCTGCAACTTAACTTCGTCAATAATCTCAGCCATGACCTCAGCCTTGACTTCTCCCTCCAGTTCCTTCCTGATTTCAGCCTTGACTTCTCCCTCCAGTTCCTTCCTGACTTCAGCCTTTACCTCATCCCTGCACATTTCCTTAGCCTCTTCAAACAGAGTTTTTCTGGTCTTTTCCTCATCATAATCATATATACTCACTTCTACGACCTCCTCCCTGTGCTCCTCAAAGAAATCGACAAGTATGCCCTCCTCTATACATTCGTCTATGGCCTTAATAACAGCTGTCCTGATATCCAGCTTGTCAACATCAGTTTTATGCCTTACCTTATTAACAAATGTCATATAATCATGAAGGGTTTTGCACTTTTTTAAGATATCTGCATTCCCATTAATGTTAATAACACGCACCTCAATCTCTATCTCCGGCTTGTCAACCGGCAGTTCAAACATATCTGACAGCTTAATCACTTCATCTGTCTCTATCCATTTCTCCAAGCCATTATAAAATGTCACAAAATGTGGCACTGGGAGCTTTATCATACTTCTTCGGTGAAGCATGTCATTGCTGTACATATTTCTGTATACATCAGATAGATAATGCAAAAACCTTAACGGCATGTTAGGATTCTTACTTGACTGTTGTTCGAACATGTATAGGTTCATAGTTAATAAAAATGAAGCATCGTTTTTATACTTCATATACGAACCGCCATTCAATGTCGTAACCTCAAGCTCATCCACATTGGTATGGCGCGAATTATTAAGTGCGTTGTACAAATCCAAGAGATTTCTCTTGTCCCTGTACAGCATGCAGAACACATTGTCCTTAAATTTAACTGTTACATTGTCTTTTTTCTCTGCCATAGATATCCTCCTCGTCTCTTTCACAGGCTGATATCCACGCACATATACAAATAGTTCCTATGTAAGTATATTAGCATCTGCAAGTACCTAATACAAGCCTGCATTATTAAATTATAGGTTATGGAGTTACTGCCGAATGACATTAATATATGACTATGCATAGATGAATGTCTGGCGTGATAAGCAACGCATGGATTGGTTAAAATTATGCATGTTACTCAAGACAAAAGAATTGATACAATTCTTTAAATATATTAATATCACAGTATAATAAATATGTCAATAGAATGAATTAAATATTAATATAAAAATGGCTGTTCACATACGAAGATATGAACAGCCATTCAAAGTAGTTCTTGTTATAACCAATATATCAGATATAATCTGACACATACGGAATTCTATGAAAAAGTATGTCATCCAGATGTTCAACAGCTTCATCCGATGCCTGTATCTTGTCCATGACGTGAAGCTTTTCAGCGGTTTTGTAGCCAAGCATTAATGTAGTTAATGTGCCGATTGACATAGATACTTCGTAATCAGGCTGCTGTTCGGTTTCAATACATCTGCCATTATCAAAAAGGTATGTAAAGTAACCGTTGTTCCATGCAAGGAGGTCATCTTCAATGTAGAAGCGTATACATACAGAAGGCTCGTCCGGGTCGCATGCATATTTGGCAAAGAATTGTCTGATATCAATAATTCGCCCCATTGTGTATGGGCGGATTGTCTCTTTGATATCGCTGTCATCGAGTTCAAATGCGATTGGCTCACTGTAGTAATTGTTTCCACGGACCTCGTCAATCATTGAATCGTGGGCATGTATGAATTCCCACAAGCCAAGCTGTGCCTCGCGGTTAAGATAAATCATTTCTTTCACATGCATGACATCAGAACTTATCATGTAAACCATATATCCGTAAGGTACATCGTCCTTAGAATAATAGATGGCAACAGAGGTGTCGTCCTCGTCCCAGCGCCAGTATTCTTCCCATGCAAGGTTGTTTCTATATAGACAGCCGTGTGTCTTTTCAGCAAATTTGGTATGAAGCTCCTTAAATTCTTTGTCGTCCCATGAAACTCGTCTGACATAGCCAGGCTCATTAAGCTTTCTTGGAATCTGTGTATCCTTGATTGTATAAGTCATCTTGTTAGAAATAATTTCCCAGCCAAGACCACGGTATAATGGAATTGAATATGGATACAGTAAAGCAAATGATTTGTGTGCATCTCTCATTCGAATAAGGCTCTGAATCATAAGTCTTTTCATAATTCCGTGTCCTGTGTATTCAGGATAAGTACATACGCTTGTAACGAAGCCTACGCTGTATTTCACACCATATATATTCATATCAAGAGGGTATACTGCAAACTGTGCAATCAGATCATCACCATTGAAGCAGCCAAGTACATCAGCTCTTTGAAGAACCGGGAATTTGGACTGGGTAATCTCATCATCCTTCCATCCTGTCTCGGCAAGCTCCTGTTCAGTTACCTGAAAGGCATATCTTAAAAGTGCATTGTATTCTTCAGCGTCATCTATAGTGAGAGGACGCAGTGTATAGTTGTTTTCATCATTTCTGCTCATTGCGTTTGTTCCTTTTCTGTGTGCGCTTATTTCGTACATAATATAGCACTGGGGGCGGTTGTGGTCAAATGCAAAAATGAATTTACACAATATTCAATGCAATATATAATGTATATAATATGTTATGTCGTGAGTGAAAAGGAGAAAAAATATGTCAATAAAATCAGAAGCAAAGCTCACTACATTTGAGTCAATAAGCATGATTGTGGGAAACAGTATAGGAACGGGAATAATAGCAGTTCCGTATCTTGCAACGAAAAACAGTATGATTGATGTTATATGGATGGTAGGAGCAGCTTACGTCATTAATGTAATTCTACATCTTATAATTGCGGAACTTTCGTATAACAACGGTGGTGTACAGCTTGTAAAAAGCTTTGAGGGGGAATTGTTCCACGGAGTTATAAAGAAGGTATTCAGCTGGATTGTTTTTGTGGTGTATGGGCTTGCGATTATGATAGGAGTGAGCGGCAATATTAACGGTGGGGCACAGATATTTGTGAACTGGTTCGGACTGCCGTTATGGCTGGCACAGGTTATATATTATGTGATTGCCGGAATTGTTGTATTTATGGGAATGAAGGCAGTAGGAATTGCACAGAAATACGCTGTAATACTTCTTATGGGAATAGTTGCAGTTATGACAGTAGGAACATTTACACATCCAGTTAATGGATTCTATACAGCATCTTTCCATTGGAATAATCTGCTTGCGCTGTATAGTATGGTTGTATTTGCGACATCAGCTAATCAGGCGGTTATTCAGGTTGTTAAAGGGCTTGACGGCAATCCGGGTAAGATAAGAAAATCAATATTTATAGGATTTGGTCTGTCGTCAGCGTTCGTGCTTGTTGTAACACTTACCGTTCTTCTTGGAACTAAGGGAACAATAGATAAGGAACTTGCTTATATGCAGCTTGGAGAGAGCATCGGAAAATGGGCAGTTATTCTTGCAGGTATCTTTTCGCTTTTTGCACTGCTTACAACATTCTGGAGTAACACACTTGCTTTAAGAGATGTCGTGCATGAGCAGGTTGGAATCGGCAACCGTGTAAGCTGGCTTATAGCGACAGTTCCATGTATATTATTTGCAATATTCGGAGTAAGCAGTTTTATAATACTTACAAGAATTATGAGTGGTGTAGTTGTACTGGTGAGCATAATGCTCGTTCTGACATATGGTAAATCAAGAAAGAAAGCAGGAGCCAGTCCTATATGTGGAGTGATAGGAACGCTGCCATTTCAGATTCTTATGGTAGTATCGACGATAGTTTCAGCTATCGGCGCATTAATTCCGCTCAGCTAAATATATCACCGGCATTAACTTTAGTGCCGGAAAGAAAGGCGTGAAAGTATGTATAAATCGGACAATTTAAAGCAGACAGACAATGAAACATTTACATATACAATTGATAAGAATAAAGATTTTAAGATATTGCAGCTTACAGACATTCATCTGGGATTTGGTTTTATATCAAGAAAGAAGGATAAGATGGCGCTAAATGCAGTAACAAAGATTATTCATAAGGCAAAGCCTGATATGATAGTGCTTACAGGAGATTCTATATTTCCGTTTCTTCCGAAAGCAGGAACACTTAATAACAGGAAGCAGGCGTATAAGCTGATGAAATTCATGGACAGCTTTGAAATTCCGTATACACTTGTATTCGGTAATCACGATTGTGAGATGGGTTCGACATGTAATAAGGAAGAACTTGCGCAGATTTATAAGAAAGGGAAATACTGCATATTTACTGAAGGAAGAAAAGAACTTACAGGTGTAGGAAACTTCTTTATCAATCTTACCGATTCAGATGGCAATGCTTTATTGCCACTTGTTATGCTTGATTCTAATATGTATGGTGAAGGAGGCTGGTTTTACAGCGGATTTGACCGGATACATGATGATCAGGTGGAGTGGTGCATGAACAGGCTTAATGACTTGAAAAAATGTAATCCGGATGTTAAGGCGATGGCATTTTTCCACATGCCGCCTGCGGAATTTAAGGAAGCATACCGTAAGATGAAGCTTGGTGATAAAAGCGTAATATATCAGCATGGCAGTATTGCTGAGAAGAATGAGCATTTTGGAATTTCAAAGTTTGAAGGAACATTTTTTAACAAAGCAGTGGAGAATGGTGTTATTAAATGGATGTTTTGCGGACATGACCATCTGAATACACTTTCACTTATATATAAGGGAATCCAGATGACATATGGAATGTCGATAGATTATCTTGGATATAAAGATATTGATAAGAGTTATATACAGAGAGGTGGTACACTGATTACGCGAAAAGCTGATGGTCAGGTGACTGTAAATATGGTTCCTTTAGGAGCTGTAGTATCTACAAGGGTAAGAGGTGTAAATACACCCCAAAATGACGAGAAATAAAAAAGGCCTACCCAAGGAAGAGGGTAAGCCCTGCAATGATTTGAGCAAAAACCATTTACATGTCTAATATAACACACGGATTATAACAAAACAAGCAATACTTTGATTGTATTAGAACTTTACAATTCTACTAAAAAGGGTCACAAAACCAGTGCTTATCAGCTTTTCAGCTAGTTGAACACGGGCTTTGTTGTGATTGTGCTTTTTAAAGTACAATTTTAATTATAAACTCAAACTTCGCACATAAATTTTAGCTATGCACCTTGAAAATTCAATATCTGGCAGTTATTCAGTTGTCAATGTTCAGTCTTTATGCAGCCTTCAGTCGTATTTTCATCATAGTAGGAAGTCTGAAAGCATTGTTCTGAACATTTGAAGCAGCATTGTGAAAAGTGTTCATCCAGGAGACAGAATTTAGATTAATTTTCACCAGTTTCTAGCAATAGAACCACTAATATGTAGTAGAAAATAATTTAATACTTTTTTTATAGATTTTTCCAATAAAGTATGCTATCTTATAGCAGTTTATGGATAAACAAATGTGATAAAAGATCAATAATTTACAAAGAAAGGGAAAACTATCATGGAAAAGATTAAAAAGCGTATAGCTAACTTAAAGGTTGCAGGAAAATTAAAAGTATATCGAATGACAGTGCTTGTTATGACATTATTTTTAGTGTTGGTGGCACTGATCTCGACAGTAGTGATCCGTTCAAATATAGAGAAGATCACGAAGGTCTGGTCTCCGTCATTGGAATATCTGCAGGATTTAGAGACAATGACTGCGAAATACAGAATCAAACAGTATCAGCATCTGGTAGAATCAGATGCAGCAGTCATGAACTCCTGCGAAGAAGAAATCCGGAATCTGGAGAGTCAGATCCAGGATACCGGTGCGAATCTTGATGCAATCATGTCTGCAGACAGTGATGCTAAAAAAGGACAGGACGATTACGAAGTAGCAAACGCTGCATGGGAAAAATACAGGGCTGCCTCAGATGAAATCCTGAAGTTGAGCCGTGAGAATAAACAGCAGGAAGCAGCAAGGCTGATGATCGGAGAGGGGTATGAAGAATATAAGGCTTTTGCTGAGAAATTAACTATATTACGTGACGAGTTCCAGGTAGAATTAGACCGGGCAAAGACCATGGCCAATGTATGCACCATCATCATATTTGTCGTGATCGTGGCAGCAGGTCTTGCGATTGCTGTAGTGACAACACTGATCGGAAGGATCATTACCAATTCCA
>OLOR01000653.1_pt1 | contig 36652 bp, 29 predicted proteins | sample 1672521 | NCBI WGS metagenome assembly OLOR01 (sample SAMEA3136695, study PRJEB25190) | human gut metagenome | biome: human gut; feature: human-associated habitat; material: faeces | place: Austria | collected 2013
ACTTTGCGCGTCCGCAGACGCGCCCCCAAGCTGCTCTTCCCCCAAGATTCCGTGATGAACCTCTTTTTTTGGGAGGCAGCGTTCTCGTCGCCTCCGCAGGTGCGATTTCCCCTGCGGCGGAGCAAGTCAAGAGACAAACGCATCCCGCCCCGCGAAGGGAACGGAAGGGCGGCCGCAAAGCCCTGCCTTACGGCTCATACGACCACCGAATCGCATCCACCGTGCCGCTCGTGTTCAGCTCATAATCCAGCTGCCAAATGTGGCTGTCGCCGGTTTCGACGCGGTAGCGGATGATTTTCGTGCCGTCCTCCTGCTTGTAGATTTTGCCCTTGTTGAACTCGCTCTCATACAGCCCGCGGTTGCCCGATGGACTTTCCACCTGTCCGAAATCCTTGTAGACGCTGACGACTTCATCCTCCGTGCTGCCAATTTGCGTCTTGCGCGGCGCGGTGAACTCGTCCCGCGTCATGTACAGCTCCACCAGCACATTCGCTGTCCGCAGGCGCGCAAAGCACGCATAGCCCCAGTCGTAAGTGACTTTTTCCATGTCCATGCCGATGGTGTAGTTGTATACAGTTTCCGTCGCCGTGCCCTCGCCGCACTTTTGCGTGAAAGCCTCCTTTGTCGTCGTGCCGAGCTTCCAGTCGCCCAATGTGTCATCCACCGTCATCATCGTTTTCATCCACGGCTTCTTGTTGAACTTGTAGCCGACTTCCTTGATGGTGCTGGATTTGCCGTACCCGTTGACGGAAATCGCCTTCAGCGTCACATTGCCGCCCGGCATTTTGATTTTTTCGCCCGTGGTGTACAGCGGGCTGTCCTCGTCGGGTGTTGAGCCGTCGATGGTGTAGTAGATGGTGATGGTCTGCGCCACTTCGTCCGTGAGCGTCGCGGCATAGCCGGGGTTCTTCTCCAGCTGGTCTTTCGTCAGTGTGCCGGGGCGCAGGGTGATGCTGATACGCTTGTCGTATGTGTTGGGGGCAAGTGAAACATCCGGCTGCAAGGGCGTTGGCATGTAAATCTGGTAGCTGCCCTTCATCACGTCGCTGACCAAATCACCGTTGACGCTCACTGCCCGCAGCGACCAGTCGCCTTCGCCCAATTCAATCGGTCCGGTGTACAGCGTGCCTTCCTCCGGCAGCTGATTCAGGTCGTTGAACGTGTAGTACACGTCATAATCCTCCGCCACGGCAAAGGTAATCGTCTGCTTGGCGGTGTAGTAGCCCGCTGTAACGCTCGCGCCGGGTGTCGGCGGCAGGATGGACGTGCGCTGTGTGTTGAAGGTCGTTACGCCCGTGGCCTTATAGGCGACTGCCAGCAGCTCCGCCGCTTCCTTCTCGCGCCCCTGCGCCAGATAGATACGCACCTGATTGCGGTAGGCGTCCGACGCACTGGGCACAATGTCGGTATACAGGTAGGCGTACACTTCTTCCGCCTTGTCCAGCTCGCCATTGGCTTCGTAGGCATTGCCCAGCATCAGCAGACCGGAGACGTTCGCGTTTTCCTTGCCGTCCTGCTCGTTCGCCTTCACAAAGTAATCAATCGCGCCGCTCAGGTCGCCGTTGTTCATGCGCTCCTCACCAACCTGCCAGAGCGCGGCGGAGTTCGCCTCCCTGCCCATGCGTGCCATCAGCACCTGACCGGGATCTGTCTTTGTCAGGAACATGTACGCGCCAAAGGCAAGGCCAATCATCGCCACAACTGCGCAGACCAGCACAACCATCCAGTTCGTGCCTCGCTGCAAATACTTTGCGGCACGCTTCGGGCCTTTCTCGTGTACGCGCGGGGCACGCTTTCCGTAGGCAATCTCCTCCTCCGGCGCATGGCTGGGGTTGAGAATTTCGCTGTCATAGAACGGCTCATCCTCGCCATAGACGCGCTTTTCCGCGTCATGCGGGGCTGCTTCCTGGGGCGCGTCGGGCATGTCCTCCTCCATGGCGCGAGAGGCGTTTCTGCGCCGCCGCTGCTGGGGTTTAGGCGGCTGCGGTGCCTGCTGGTGGGCCGCCAAATGTCTCCCCTGCCGGAAGGAGAGCAGGTCGCTGTCCTCCTGCTTCTCGCCGTCATCGGGCAGATTTACCGGCATCCCGCATCGGGGGCAGCGAACCGCGTCCGACGGCGCATAGGCGTGGCAATTGGGGCATAGCATTGTGCTTTTCTCCTTCCATCAGGGGCGATTGTTGATGGTTTGACCGTTGATAACCAAATCAAAGCTGCACTTCAGGAATGCCGCCGCCTGTTCGCACATAACGATGCGGCTCATGTAGATTTGCAGGTATTCCATGACCGAGGACGATTCATCCATCGTCAATTCATGGCGGATGATACGCTTCACCGGGTCAACAATCACGCGGTTCTCCTGAATGGAGAAGTTCACGCGGTCGTGAATGTCGTTCAGGTCGGGTTTGCCGCCGCGGACGCGCGTTTTGTGCGCATCGGACTTGTCGCCCAGCGCCAGCGCCGCCGAAACCGCGCTGGAGATGAACCCGCTCTGCTCCTCGTGATTGCCCACCGCGGTGATGATTTCCATCACGTCGTCCATCGCCATGCCCGTCTCGCGCAGGATAGGCAGCAGCAGCACCGCGCCCAGCGGCCCGTGGTCATGCCGATTGACGGAGTTGCCCACGTCATGCACCCACCCGGCAATCGCCGCCAGCTCCACCTCGCGCGGCGAAAAGTTCAGCGCTGCCAGAATGCCCGCCGCCGTCCGGCTGACATAGCTGACGTGGCGCGGGCCGTGCTCGGTGAAGCCCATCGCCGCCAAATAGCGGTTGCCCGCGCTGATGAGCGCCTTGATGTCCTCGTTTTTCTGAATATCCGCCAGTGTTACCATGGATGCTCCTTACTGAATCGGCGTGTCATCGTCCCCGTCGTCCATCGGGTGCAGCGCCTCATATTCCGGGTCGTCGTAGAACTCGCGCTCCGGCGCTTCGCCACCCAGCTCCTCGATGGCGGCGCGCAGCTCGATAAAGTCCATGTAGCGGCAATTTTCCTCGTTTGCAGCGGCAATCAGCACCGGCAGTGCGCGCGGGTCGCCCAGTTTCGCCAGATAGCTCGCGAACAGGGCGCGGCGGTTCGGGTTCTTCTCGAACAGGCGCACCGCCAGCTGATACACGTTCTCGTGGCCGGGGAAGTTCGCCAGCACATCCAAGAGCGCTTCCTGACCGGCTTCGTTCGCCTTGTTCAGGTTTTCCAGCATCGGCTGCAAGGCTTCCTTGCCCATGTCACGCAGGCTGTCCAGCGCGTTGTCCGCTAAATCATCCTTCATTTCGCGGTTCAGCTGCCACTGGATGTAGAGCATCTTCGGCAGGGTGCTGCCCATGTCGCGCAGAAGTCCGATAGCGGTCATGCGCGCCTCCTCCGGGATGGCGTCGCTTTCGTCGCGCAGGAGGGTCAGCAGGCGCTTCTCGCACGGGCGGCCCACCGCCTGAATCTGCTCCATCAGCATATCCGGCACGGGGATGTCCTTCTGGCAGTACTGCACCATCCAGTCCACCAAGTCCTTCGCGTCCTCGAACTGCGTGAAGTACGCGCCGGGCGTCACACCGTCGAACCACTTCGCGGGCATGTTCAGGAACTCCGTGTACACGCGAGGCAGATCGTCCTCCATCTCGTCGTAGGTCTTGTATTCGCCGCGGTGCTCCTTCATCCACTTCGCCGTGAAATCCGCGAACCGCTCGTCAAAATTGATGCACTTCATGCTGTATTCTCCTTATTCCCGCGTTGCTTTTTCCAGCAGCTGCTTGAGTTCCTCCGTCGTGAACTGATACTGCTGATGGCAGAAATGGCAGCCGAGCTCCGCGCCGGTATCCTCGTCGATGATGGTCTGCAATTCCTTGCGTCCCAGCGAAATAAGCGCCTTTTCCATGCGCGCGCGGCTGCATCCGCAGTGATAGCGCAGGGGCGTGCGGTCGAGGACGACCGGCTTCATGCCGCGGAACCAGTCTTCCAGCAGCTGCTCCTTGGGCGCTTCGGTCATTTCGCGGCTGATGTCGGCAAACATCGGGCTGCGAAGTTCAAGCTGCTCGATCGTCTCCTCCTCGCACCCCGGCATCGGCTGAACGAGCAGTCCGCCCGCCTTCAGCACCACGTCGCCATTCACCAGCACGCCCAGCGACACCAGCGACGGCTGCTGCTCGGACACGGTGAAATACTGCGCGAAATCAATGCCGAGTTCGCCGCTGACCAGTTCAATCGTGCCGACATACGGCTCTTTCAGCCCCAAGTCTTTGATAACGGTCATGCGCCCGGTATGCCCGATCGCTCCGCCGACGTCGAGTTTGCCATCCGCGCGCAGGGGGAGTTCGACCCGCGCATCATCCGCGCAGACCTTCACGTCGCCGTGATTCGCCACCGCCACGATGGTTCCCATCGGCCCGTCGCCGTGGACATTGACCGTCACGGACTCATTATCGCCCTTCATCATCACGCCGAGCATACTCGTCGCGGTCATCAGCCGCCCCATCGCCGCCGTGCAGACGGGCGTTGCGCCATGAATATCCGCCGCGCGCTGTGCCATCTGCGTCGTTTCGCACATCATCACGCGCACCTGACCATCCATCAGCGTCAGGCGAATCATTTCATCCCCTTGATGCCGTTCTATCATTTCTTCACTCATAACAAGTACCTCCTACCAGAGGCGCTGCCTCTGGACTCCGGCAGGGGCGCTGCCCCTGCACCCTGCAAGGGAGTTCCTCCCTTGACCCTTTCGCGCGATTGAGTTGCGCGCGTCTGCATACTTCTTCCGCGTGTTTATGCAGGGATTTCGCCTCCGCAGAGGCGATTCCCCCTGCTACATGAAAAATCAAGCAGCACAGACGCTACCTGCGAAGGAAATCCCGCAAAGGGAATCCCTTCCCTTTACTCCGGCTTTCTCGCCGCGATATGCCACCGATGCTCTTCCGGCGCGGGATGCGTAAGCGCATTCGTCCCGAACACCCGCACATCCACAAAACCAATCGACTGCAAGAGCGCCACCAGCTTCTCCGCCTGATACGCGCGCTGTACCTGCTCCTCGTCAATCCGCCGATACCGCCCGTCCGGCTCTTTCACGAAGATAGCAAGGTGCATTTCCACCTGCTGGCGCTCCGGGAAATACCGGTTCTGCCACATGTACGTCACGTCCCGGCGATCCTCGCCCATGAACTGGCTGCCCAGCAGGTGCTCCAGCTTATAAGGTGTCGACACATCGAAGAACAGCCCGCCGCCGGGCTTGATGGCTTCCCATGCGGATTGGAAGAACGCCGCCGCGTCCACGTCCTGCAGGAGGTAATTCACCCCATCGCACGTCGCCAGCACCGCGTCCACCGGGCGATGCAGCCGCAATTGCCGCATGTCCTGCCGGATGAACGGGATGCCGAACCCCGCCTTGCGTGCTTTCTGCGCCGCCTGCCAGAGCATTTCCTGCGAGAGGTCGATGCCCATCATCTCATAGCCCAGCTGCTGCAAGGGCAGTGTCAGGCTGCCCGTGCCACATGCGCACTCGCACACCTTCGCATTGCGCGGGATGCCGTAAGCCGTCATCATCCGGGCATACATATCCGCCCATGCGCCATAATGCACGTCGTTCATCAGCATGTCGTAAACTTCCGCAAATCCTGTATACATTCGTTTTCCTGCCTGATTATCTGTTTTTTCCGCGCATCGTACCGCCGATTCTGCCCGCTTCCTTCGCGGACAGACCAGCCCAGCCGACGTCGCGGAGTTTTTCTGTCAGTCCGAGGGCTTCCGCCGTCTCATACTTGCGGCGGAGCTCGCCGGGTAGGCGCCAAGGTCGTTGCATTTTCTGCTCTCCTTTCTCACATTAACAATCTGCAATGTTGCAGGGGTTTCGCCTCTGCAGAGGCGACAAGGGGGCTTTCCGTTCGCCCCCTTGACCCCTTCGGTTTCCCCTTTAATGCAGGTTGTTATAGCGTATAGCAGTAGTTTGCACGCCTTGCGCCCGCTTCATGCGGATTACCGCTTGTCCGTGTAGCCGTTTTCCCACGGCTTCAGTTCGCGCTCTTCTTCCTGCTCGTCGTCATCATCATCATCGTCGTCATTCTCCTGCGACAAGCCGCGGTTGACCTGCGCGCCCTCAATGCGGGAGTTGATGTACTTGTCAAACACCGCGTTGGTGAAGCTGGCGGTGATGAAGCGGCTGAACGCGAAGCCGAAGATGAGGTAGTACGCGAACAGGAGCATCAGTACCCACGGCTGAAGCGTCAGCAGGAAAATCACGGTGAACAGCACCGTCGGGACGCAGTGCAGCAGTCGAATGCCCACGCTGCCCGGCAGCCGCCCGACCGCGAGAATAAAGCTGTTGCGGATGATGGTGCGGAAATTCATCTGATACGTCACCATCATCGGGTACATGTACGTCACCGCGAGCGACCAGAGGATGCCCAGCATCAGAATCAGCATCTGCGGAATGACCCACACGGCGTTTTCCACCGCCATATCACCATAGAAGCGCCAGCAGATGTAGACAAGGAACGGCACGCAGCCGGTAATCGTGCTGACGAGCAGTCCCTGCTTCCAGTTTGCCTTGATGGCATCCTTGTAGTCCGCCCAGGGGAAGGCGTGTTCGTCGCGCGCCCAGTTGCGGGTGACGTAGCTGAGTCCCGCCGTGAACGGGCCGGTAATGGCGATGCACGGAATCAGAATCAGCAGCGTCATGAAGTTCATATCATTCATGGTCTGCCAAAAAGACTGAACTCCATTGGCTGCAACTTCTTCGATAATATTTCCTGCTTCATCAACAGGAAAACTATTATTCAGTGCAACTCCGAAACTAACTACCCACAGCGAAATCGCAATCATCGCGGGCAGCCACGCCACGAAGTACATCAGGTTCATGCGGCACAGCCCGCTCATGCGCGTGCGGAGCATCTCCATGAACAGCTGCCAGCGGTTCTTCGGCAGGTCGTCGGGCGTGTAGTCGCCCTTGCCGCTCTTGCCGTAGTAGTAGGAATTCATCAGCTTGTCAAACACCGTTTCGTCCTCCTCGTCAGGCGAATATCATCCCCGATTTTCCACCTGCATCGAGGGATGATAAATCAGTTTCTTATTATACCATATTCCGCGCAAAAAGCAAAGAAAAACATGCCCTTCGCGAAAAATGTTACGAAATCGTCACAAAGTGACACAAAGCCCCGGTCAGCCGTTTTCTCGCTGACCGGGGCAAAAAATCCGTATTACTGGCGTCCGCGCTTGCTGCGGCCGTAGATTTGCGCTTTCGCGTCCTCCATGGCATCGCCGTCTTCCGCCATATCGTCCGCGGTAAAGACCTGCTGCGCCTCGGCGCTTGCGGGCTTTTCGTTTGCTGCCACGTCGTCCGCCGTCTGCACCGCGTCCGCCGTTTCTGCCGTTTCAGGCTTTTCCTCGGCTTCCGGCGCATTCTCGCTTTCGTCCGCAATCATCACGCGCTCGTCTTCCGGCACTTCCTCGGTGTAGTTGCGGCGTTCGCTGAGCTGCAGCTGCTCCTGCCCATCCTTCGGGCGATTCATCACGCGCCCGGCGATGCTTGCTGCCAGCAGCACGGCAGAAATCACCGCCAGCACCGCAAAGATGTAGTACAGCGTCGTCAGCACACCTTGGAAGGTCGTCACGGCGGCAGGCAAGGTGTCCTCCGTGGGCAGCTCCTCCGCCACAAAGGGCTGCGGCGTGGTGACAGGCACCTGCGTCGGCGCGCTCGTCGGCGCTGCCTGCTGCACCTGAATGATGTTGCCCTCAAAGGTCGTAGCCTCATCGAGTTCGTTGCGCAGGGTCGCGTCGAAGCGGAATTTGCCCACCATGTTCACCTGCACGTCGCGCATCGTCGTGAAGGACTCGCCGGGCGCAAGCAGGGCAATGCTCGCCAGTGACACGCCTGAGGATGAGACGGTGATGTTCTTCGCGTCATAATTGCCGGTGTTGGTCACGGTGATGGTGAAGCGGATGACCGACGGCAGGGTGAACACAACATCCGTGCTGGCAGTCGTTTCCACCGTCAAGCTGGGTGCTTTCGCCGGGTCAATGGCGGTCAGCGGCAGGCGGCCCGTCGCCGTTTCAATGCCGTTCGTTCCCTCCATGCCCGTCACGGTGAACTGATATTCCGCCGTTTCGGTCATGGTGATGGTCTTTTCCAGCTTGACCGTCTTGCCCGCGTCCACCGTCACATCGGTAAACACCGTGTTCAGCGTCGGGTCAGTGACGGTGATGCCCGTGATGTTCTTCTTGCCCGTATTTTTGAGCGTCAGCGTCAGCTTGACTTCATCGCCGACATTGCCGCCCTTGCGATCGGCGGTCAGCGTTGCGGTCAGGTTGACCGTGCCGTACTTGATGGCCGCATCCGCCACCTTCTCGGTGTAGCTCTTGCCGCCCGCGGAGTAGGTGACGGTCGCGTTGGACGTGATGTTCTTCGTCCCCATCGTCACGGTAAAGGTATGCGACTTCTTCTCGCCCGCCGGAATCGCGCCGACGCTCGCCGTGTTTGACGAAACAGCGGAGGACTCCTTGATGCGCACGCCCGTCACATCCACTGTACCGACGTTGCGGATTTCGTACACCACGCTCACTTCCTGTCCCTTGCGGGCGATACCGGGCGTGATGGTGCGGCTGACCTGAATTTCCGGTTCTGCCTGCACCTGCGAAATGCGCTTGACAAAGTTGTTGCTCGCGTTGGAAACGATGCCGTTTTCATCCTTGCGGGGATAGCGCACGCGGAACGCCAGCTGTCCGGCGTTCAAATCCGCCTGCGTCACGTTCCACGCAATCGTGCAGCTCTGGCTCGCGCCCGCGTCCAGCAGCGGCGTGCCGAACGCCTCGATGATGCTGCCGTTGGGGTCAAGCACCGACACGGGGGACGTGAACTTCTCGTCCGTTACGTTCGTCACGCGAACCGTGACGGTAATTTCCTCCGGTGCGGTAAACTGGTACTTGGAGAAATCCAGTTCCACCTTAATCGGCAGCGTGCTGGCGGTGCTTTCCGCCCCGGCAATGCTCACCAGTCCCGTCAGCATCAGCAGAGCACAGAAAAGCGCAAAAATCCGTTTCTTCATCATATCCCCATCGGGCAGCGCACAGCCGCCCTTCCTCCTTCCGCGCCATGCGCCGGAAAAGGCGGACGCATCGAGCAGAAATCATGCCTGTCCACTTCCCTTGGAAATGGAACCACATACCCTATCCTATTTTACTCGTTAACAGCCCCTTCTGTCAAGGTGCACGCCCCTTGGAAATGTAAAATGTTCATCGAAAAGACGGTTTCTGTGGCGAAATTTTCGTTTTTTCCCGCCGAACGGTTGTTTTTTTTCGCACGTCCACCTTGAAAAATCGGGCGGAGAACGGTATAATAAAGACAGCTAACCGAACGTGTCCCGCAGATTTTTTCGCTGCGGACGCGAAAAAATAAGGAGGCAGTACCCCTATGGACGTCAAGACCGCTTATGAACAATGGCTGCATGATTTTGCCGCCGATGCCGATACGATTGCCGATTTGAAGGCAATTGCGAATGACCCCGCGGAAATCGAAGACCGCTTCTATACCGAGCTTTCCTTCGGCACAGCGGGGATGCGCGGCGTACTGGGCGCAGGCATGAACCGCATGAACCGCTACAACGTCCGCCGGGCAACGAAGGGCTTGGCAAAGTACCTGCTGCAGAATCCGCAGGAAGCGCAGCGCGGCGTGGTAATTGCGTATGACAGCCGCCGCTTCTCCGCTGAGTTTGCCCGCGATGCGGCGCTCGTGCTGGCGCAGGAGGGCGTTCCGGCGTATCTGTTTGACGCGCTTCGCCCTGTCCCGATTCTGTCCTACGCGGTTCGCCACCTCCACGCCATCGCCGGCATCGTCATCACCGCCAGCCACAATCCGCCGCAGTACAACGGCTATAAGGTCTACGCCGAAGACGGCGCGCAGGTCGGCCCGGAAGCCGCGGACGGAATCACCGCCTTCATCCGCGCCACCCCCTACACCGACTGCAAGCTGATGGACGAAGAAGAAGCCAAGGCGAAGGGGCTGCTGAAAATCATCGGCAACAAGGAAGTCGATGACGACTACATTGCGCAGGTCAAGACGCTGTGCATCCAGCCGGAACTGCTCGCCGAGGAAGGCAGCAAGCTCTCCATCGTCTACACGCCCATCCACGGTTCGGGCAACGTGCCGGTTCGCCGCATCCTGCGCGAAGTCGGCATCAGCAACGTCTCCGTCGTCAAGGAGCAGGAGCTGCCTGACCCGAATTTCTCCACCGTCAAGGTGCCGAACCCGGAAGACCCCGGCGCGTTCGTCCTTGCCATCAAGCTGGCGGATGAAGTCGGCGCGAAGGTCATTTTCGCCACTGACCCCGACTGCGACCGTCTGGGCGTCGCCGTCAAGACCGGCAATGGCGACTGGCAGCTGCTGACCGGCAACCAGATCGGCTGCGTGCTGCTGCACTACATCCTCTCCACCAAGCAGAAGCAGGGAACGCTGCCCAAGAACGGCGCGGCGGTAAAGTCCATCGTGTCCACGTCGCTGGCGAACAAGATTGCCGCTTCCTTCGGCGTGGAGATGTTCGAGACGCTGACGGGCTTCAAGTTTATCGGCGAGAAGATTCAGCAGTTCCAAGACACCGGCTCTCACACGTTCCTCTTCGGCTTCGAGGAAAGCTACGGCTTCCTGTCCAGCACGTTCGTGCGCGACAAGGACGGCGTGAACGCCTCCCTGCTGATTGCCGAGGTCGCTTGTGCCTGCGCCGCGCAGGGCATCACGCTCTATGATTATGTGCAGTCCATCTTCCGCGAATACGGCTATTTCGTGGAAAAGGTCGTCAGCAAGACGCTTCCGGGCAAAGATGGCCTGACCCGCATGAAAGAAATCATGAAGGAGCTGCGTGAGAATCCCCCGAAGGAACTCTGCGGCATGAAGGTCACGGCGGTTCGCGACTATTTGAAGGGCACGCGCACTGCGGACGGAAAGGTCGAACCGACGGGTCTGCCGAAGTCCGACGTGCTGTACTTCGAGCTGGAGAAGGGCAACTGGGTCTGCGTGCGCCCGTCCGGCACGGAGCCGAAAATCAAGCTGTACGTCAACACCAACGCGAGCGACAAGGCGGACGCGGAGAAGCTGAATGCGGATCTGCGCGTTGCGTCCGAAGCGCTGCTGGACTAAGGGAATCCGCAACTGAATAGGCAATAACGGCGCGGGTCGGTCTTCCGGATAGGGGAGGCACGACCCGCTTTTTCAAACATTCTCATCCGCTTTCATCTTATAGAATGCATTGATAAGATCTTTCACATATCCTATATTTGCCCTGTCGTCGATTTTAATTTGGCAATCACCGTTGCCATGATGCCCTTTATGTGTAACATCAGTAATCAAACGTTTCGGGTCATCCAAAGAGCCATACAGTGCATTGATCCATAGTAAAATAGAGTTCTTTTGCAATTTTATGCTGAATATACAGCGATTTCGAAGAAAAAAACCTATGTAAAGTTTTGTCGCTTTCAATTCAATATCATCATCAAATGCGAGTATATAATCTCTAAGTTCTGTATAATATTCTCTTGTTATATCACTACCATCTGCAAGACGTTCTTCTTCCGTATACACAATAATTTCCTTTGTTGCATCTTCCATAGCTTTTGCTGAGCCTATCGCTGACGTCACTTTCGTTGCAACGCTGTTCGCAGGCATTGATGAATACCCTGAAATGCTTGCAACCGTACTTGTTGGTTTTATCTGTTCAAACTGAATAATTCCGCGTTCATAGCGCTTTATTCTCCAAAGTTGCATTGGCAAGTCATTGAAATTAATTGAATTAAGCTGATGTACCGTGTAACTTGGTGCAATAAATAAGACTCGCACCTGTGTCCAGTCAAAGTCCTCCAGTCGTTTGTTAATATTGAATATCTGGTTGTATCGCAAGACAAAATCAGCTTTATGCTGCAGAAGCGTAGAAATATAGCTGTATCCTTGGTCTACAACACTGAAATTCTTATCATTTTTGTATTCGATTATGTTAAAAGCAGTACTTACTGGATTGTAAGCAACACTATCAAATCGAAACTGAGCAACTCGAAACTCACTTGCGATAAATTGAAGTCCCAACATTTGCTCCATATTTTTTTCACAAAAGTGCTGCATCTCTTTTTCTGATGTGAATCTAATCTCTTTTAGCTCCTTTACCGGGTCAGCCATTTGCAATATCATTTACAATTTCCTCCACAGTAATTTCTAAGCAATTTTTTGTTTTATTCCACCCAAAACACCGCCGCATCATGCTGCCCCAGCGTCGCCGTCAGTCCGTCCGCCGTCTGCCGTTTCTCGCCCGTCCACAGTTCCCGCGCCGCCGAGTACGTCCCTTCCAGCATTTCGCCTGTCACGCGAACCGTCCGCGTCTCTTCCGACAGATTGAACAGCGCCACATACAGCCCCGTGCCGTCCCTGCGCGGCGCAATCCACGCGCTTTCATCCTCCGTCGTCCACAGCGGATGGGCGCACGCGCTCGTCTTTTCAATCGCCAGCACATCCCGGTTCGTCAGCAGCTTCAGCGTGAAGTCGTCATTCTTCGTCAGTTCCCCACCTATCATCAGCGGCGAACGCATCATGCACCACAGCGTCATCATCGTCCGCTGCTCCGCCTGCGTGAAGTTGGTCCAGCCGTTCGGGTCATAGCACTGCCGCAGTGCGCCGACGGGCAGCATATCCGCATCCGGCCAATGCCCCGGCGCGGCATGGACGCACCATTTCTCCGCCCGCTCAAACATCCCCTTGAGCAGCCGCCACTCGTCCCAGAAGTCGTCCGTGATGCGCCACATGTTCGCGTACTTCTTCAAATGCTCCGCCTGTTCCAGCGGCGCGGGGCCGGGCGACAAAGACAGCACAATGTCCCGTCCGCAGGCGCGGCAGGCGTCGGAAATGACCTCGATTTCCCGCTTGCAGTGCGGATATTCGCGCGCGATGTCGTCGCACTTGACGAAATCCACGCCCCATTCGGCGTACATGCGGAAGATGCTGTCATAGTACGCGCGCGCTTCGGGCATGTCGCACCGTAAGCCGTACATATCGGGATTCCACGTGCAGATGCTGTTCGGATTCGCGACCTCGTGGCAGCCCTTCCCGCACCCCAGAATCGGCAAGTGCCGATGCGCCGCCATCCGCGGCATCCCGCGCATGATGTGGATGCCGAATTTCAGCCCCAGCGAATGCACATAATCCGCCAGCGGTTTGAAGCCTTTTCCGCCTGCCGATGACGGGAATCGCCCCGGCGCGGGCTGCAAGCGCCCGTATTCATCCATCGTCAGTTCCGCAAACGGCTCGTAGGCGTGGCTCGTCGCGGTCGGCTGATACCACTGAATATCCACAACGACGTACTCCCAGCCGAACACCTGCAAGTGCTCCGCCATGTACGCCGCGTTTTGCCGCACGGTCGGCTCGTCCACCGCCGCGCCGTAGCAGTCCCAGCTGTTCCATCCCATCGGGGGCGTCTGTGCAATCATGATATTTTCCTCCTAATTATGAAATCGTGATTTGATGTCTGCTATTTTTTCAGCTCCAGATACACATTTCGATACTGGCTTGGCGTACACCCTTTCTGCGTCCGGAACACGCGGTTGAATGTCGCAATCGACCCAAAGCCAACGCGCAGCGCAACCTGCGTCACGGGCAGGTCGCTCTGGCTGAGCATCTCCGCCGCCATATCCACCCGCCGCGCATTCAGGTACTGGATGAACGTCGCGCCTGTGTGCCGGCTGAACATGCGGCTGAGCGTGTAGCGGCTGAACCCCGCGTAGTCCGCCAGCACATCCAGCGTGATGTTTTCGGCGTAGTTTTTATTCAGGTAATCCAGCGCACGGTTGAAAGCGTCCTCGCCGGATAATCGCCGGTGGATGTCATTCATCTCCGCGCTGTTGGCGACATGGGGCAGATACAATTCCCCCAGCGTGGCGAATACGTCCATCAGCAACGCATAGCACCGCAAATTCCGCAGCTGCGTGTACGCCTCGTAAGCGTCCACCAGCTGCATCAGCGTTTTGCGAACGATGGGCGTCGCTTCACTTTCCGCCGTGAGATAAATCGGCTGGCGCAGCATCGGGCGCAGCGCAGCAAATTCCTTCATTGTAAATGCGGCGTTGTGCTCAAAGATGATAAGGTAGCGCTCGCTGCCCGCCGTCATGCGCAGGGCGTGCGTCGCGTCGGAGGGAACAAACAGCACTTCCCCCGCCTGCACATGATATTCCTTCCCCTTTACCGCCACCTCGCATCCGCCCAGCAGCGGCACGCAGACTTCTATGGCCGAATGAAAGTGCGGCGCATAGCTGTCCGGGTTCGGCTGATGCCATACGCGGATGGTTACGTCCCGCTGGTAGGTGATAAACTCCCGCTCGCCCTTCATCACGCGGAAGCCGGATGCCGTCAATGGTCGTTCGCGTTCCGTAATGAGCCTTCGGTTATTCATAATTTCTTCACAAACCTTTCGTGCAAATTTGCGCATTTTGCCTTGTCTTTTTTTCCATCATACCACAAAACGCAACGCATTTCAAGCAAATTATAACCAAAGACGGGCAAATTTTAAGAAGTTTTTTTCTCTCGTTGAATTTATAATATGGTTGAAAGCAAACCATTTTTATTCATTTGCAACGCATCGAAATTGGTTCAATTCCAGTTTGAAGGAGGCACGGAAACATGGAGCGTTCCTTTGGCAGCAAGTACGGGAAGTGGATTGCCCTGACGGCGGTCGTTCTGGCGCTGGTGCTGTGGTTCGTTCTGTCCGGCGGCGTGGAGAACTACCGGGCAAAATACGAGGGTTATGACCTCTCGCAGCAGATTGGCGACATCGGGCGCAGCAGCACCTATTCGCTGTATTTGCGCGCGCATGAGGGCGCTCCGGACGCATCTTCGGACGTTTCCATTCCGCTGGTGACGGTGGATTCGGACGGTGTGACTGCACAGAAGGATGGTCTGCTGATGCAAAGCGGCTCTTCCGCAACGTTCGCCGTCACCGTACCGGAAACCGGTTTCTACAACATCCGCCTGACCTACCGCACTGAGGCGGCACGCGGCGTGGACTTGGAGCGCGAACTGCGCATCAACGGCGAAGTACCCTTCGATGGCGCGGATACGCTGACCTTCACCCGCCTGTGGCACGACGGCGGCGAAGTGCGGCAGGACTCGCAGGGCAATGACATCCGTCCGACGCAGGTGGAGGTGTTCGGCGAACAGACCGCCTGCTGCCGCGATTCGATGGGCTACATCACCGAGCCGTACCGCTTTTATTTCGAGGCGGGGGAAAGCACCGTCACCCTGATTGCGACCAGCGAGCCGATGCTCCTGACCGCGCTTTCGCTCACCGCCCCCGAAAAAATGCCGGATTACGCCGCTTATGCCGCCGCGCAGCCGCAGGAGAACAGCGTTCCTGCTGACTTTGCCCTCGTGCTGGAGGGCGAAAGCAGCACCCTGCGTTCCTCCCCGTCGCTGTACGCGCGTTATGACCGTTCTTCCCCCGCTACCTCTCCCTGCGACGTGCGCCGGACGGTGCTGAACTACATCGGCGGCGATGCCTGGCGCGACGCGGGGCAGTGGATTGAGTGGGATTTCGACGTGCCGGAAAGCGGCTGGTACAACATCACCATCAAAGGCCGTCAGACCTACAACCGCGGCAGCGTGTCCAGCCGCATCCTCTATCTGGACGGCAAAATTCCCTTCTCCGGTATGGAGAACGTCTCCTTCCCCTACACCACGGCATGGGAAATGAACACATTGTCGGATGATTCCGGCACGCCCTACCGCTTCTACCTTTCCGCTGGGCATCACACGCTTCGTCTGGAAGCGACGCTGGGCGACATGGGGCAGATTCTCTCCGACATGGAGGAAAGCATCTACCGCCTGAACCAGATGTACCGCCGTGTGCTGGTGCTGACAGGCGTGAACCCCGACCGCTACCGCGATTACCACTTGGAGCAGGTGTATCCGGAGGTCATCGAAGCGATGGCGCAGGAAAGCCGCCTGCTCTATAAGCTCGTCGATGAGACCGTTGCCATCACCGGACAGAAATCCGACCGCATTGCCGTCGCGCAGACGCTGGCGGTGCAGCTGGAATCCTTCGTCGAAGATCCGGCGAAGATTACCGAAGCCTTCACGAATTTCAAGGACAACATCACCTCCCTCGGCACGTCAATGCAGAACATGCGGCAGGTCAAGCTGGATATTGACCTGATTGCCATCACCGCGGACGGCGTGACCGTGCCGCAGCCGTCGGAAAATTTCCTCGACCGCGCGCTGCATGAGCTGAAATCCTGCGTCACGTCGTATTTCGTGGATTACAATGCCTTGGGCGATGTGTACGATGCCAGCGAGGACGTGCTGGAAGTGTGGATTCTGACTGGCCGCGACCAGTCTACCGTCCTCAAAACCATGGTTGATGACACCTTCACACCGTCTACCGGCATTCCCGTCAACGTCATGCTGGTTGACCCGAACGCGCTGCTGAACGCCGTCGTCGCGGGCAACGGCCCGGATGTCGTCATTTCAACCGACAGCTGGAACCCCGTCAACTACGCGCTTCGCCACGCGGTGGAGGATTTGACGCAGTTCGATGATTTGCAGGAAGTCCTCGACCAATTCTACCCCAGCGCCTACGCCGCGTTCAGCTTCAACGGCGGTCTGTACGCGCTGCCGGAGACGCAGCTGTGCTCGATTCTCTTCTACCGCAGCGACATTCTGGAAGAATACGGGCTGTCCGTCCCGGAAACGTGGGATGATTTGATTGCCATGCTGCCCACCATTCAGGGGGCGAACATGTCCGTCGGCATCCCCTACCCCGACATTGCCGCCCCGAATCTCTCTTCTTATTACGCCATGCTCTACCAGCTTGGCGGCGCGCTCTACAACGATTCGGCGACCCACACCACCATCAACAGCGAAGCGGGTGTGCAGGCGTTTGAGCGCTACACCAGCCTCTACAATGACTACGGTCTGCCGACCATCTTCGACTTCGTGAGCCGCTTCCGCTCCGGCGAAATGCCGCTGGGCATCTTCGATTACACGACGTTCAACACTCTGACCGTCTCCGCACCGGAAATCCGCGGCCTGTGGGACATTGCGATTCTCCCCGGCACTTCCCGCACGGCAGAGGACGGCAGCACCTATGTGGATCACTCCGGGCATTCGCAGGGCGCCTGCTGCATGATGATTGCCACCGACAGCGAAACGACAAAGCAGAATGCGTGGCAGTTCATGAAGTGGTGGACGTCCACCGACGCGCAGGTGCGTTTCGGACGCGAGATTGAAGCCGTCTTGGGTTCGTCCGCACGCTACGCCACCGCGAATATCGCCGCCATCGAGCAGCTTTCCTGGTCGGAAGCTCAGCTGAAAGTCATTCGCGAACAGATGACGTGGGCAGTCGGCTTCCGCGAAGTCGCCGGCGGCTACTACACCACGCGCCACATGACCAACGCCGTGCGCAAAGTGACCAACGACAAGACCGACCCGCGCGAAACCCTGTTGGATTACGCGCGCACCATCAACGAAGAAATCAATAAGAAGCGCTTGGAGTTCGGTCTGCCGATCGACGAAGAGACGCCCTGAGCGAAAGGAGGAAGCATTCGTCATGACCGCGTTCTGGAAAAATTACTTTGCGCTGAGACAGCGCAATGCGCGCATCGCGTGGGACAGAGCAAAGCACATGAAGTTCTGCTATGCGTTTCTGGCGCCCTACGCCCTGTTGTTCCTGACCTTCTACATCCTCCCGATGCTCATCTCCATCTACTACTCCTTCACCTACAACAACATTCTGGAGCCCGCGCGCTTCATCGGGATGGGCAACTACATCACCCTGATTTTGAAGGATGATGTTTTCCTGACCGCCGTGAAAAACACGTTCCTGCTGGCGGTGATTACAGGGCCTGTGGGCTACATCATGTCATTCTGCTTCGCGTGGCTCATCAACGAATTGCCGCGCTGGGTGCGCACGATTGCCGTCGTCATCTTCTACGCGCCGTCCATTGCGGGCAATGCCTACTACATCTTCTCCATCATCTTCCGCGGCGACGCGTACGGCTACCTGAACGCCATCCTGATGAAGCTGGGCATTCTCAACGCCCCGATTCTCTGGCTGACGACGCCGGATTACATCATGCCGGTCATCATCATCGTCACACTGTGGATGAGCATGTCCACGGGTTTCCTTTCTTTCGTCGCAGGCTTGCAGGGCGTTGACCGCTCGCAGTACGAGGCGGGCTATGTGGATGGCATCCGCAACCGCTGGCAGGAGCTGTACTACATCACCCTGCCGAACATGAAGCCGATGCTGATGTTCGGCGCGGTCATGTCCATCACGTCCGCGTTCGGCGTGTGCGATGTGCCGATGGCGCTGGCGGGCTTCCCCTCCACCGATTACGCCGCGCACACCGTCGTCACCCACCTGTTCGACTATGGCTTCACCCGCTTTGAAATGGGCTATGCCTCCGCCATCGCCACCTTGCTGTTCCTGGTGATGATTTTGTGCAACAAGCTGATTCAGAGCGCTCTGAGGAGGATTGGCACATGAGTACCATCAATGTCCGCAGCTACAAAGGTCCAGTCAGACCGGACGGCACGCCGATTGAGCTGCCGCAGAAGGTACTGAAGCTGACGAAGAAGTCGAACATGCGCCACAAGAAGCCGAACCGCTCCCGCGTGGGCGACTTTCTGGTGGGGCTGCTGCTGTTCCTCGTCGCGTGTGCAATGGCGTTTCCGCTGGTGTTCGCCATTTCGTCCTCGCTGAAACCGCTGGATGAGCTGTTCCGCTTCCCGCCGACGCTCTTCCCGCGCCACCCCACCATCGACAACTTCTCTGACCTTCTCGTCACGATGGGGCAGAGCTGGGTTCCCTTCTCGCGCTACATCACCAACACCGTCGTCATCACCCTCGTGGGTACATTGGGGCATCTGCTGATTGCGTCCCTCGCGGCGTATGTGCTGGCGAAGTACGATTTCCCGCTCGGCAAGCAGTTTTTCGCCCTCGTCGTGACGGCGCTGATGTTCAACGGCTACGTCACCGCGATACCGAACTACCTGACCATGACGCGCCTGAACCTTGTCGACACGCACTGGGCGGTCATCCTGCCCGCGTTCGCCGCGCCGATTGGGCTGTTCTTGATGAAGCAGTTCATGGAAGGGCTGCCCATGTCGCTGATTGAGTCCGCGAAAATCGACGGTGCAAAGGAATTCCGCATTTTCTGGACGATTGTCATGCCCAACGTCAAGCCCGCGTGGCTGACGCTCATCATCTTCTCCGTCCAGAACCTCTGGAACGCCAAGGCGTCCGCCGTCATCTACTCCGAGGCGCAGAAGACGCTCGTCTACGCGCTCCAGCAGATTCAGGCGGGCGGCATTGCCCGCACGGGTCAGGCGGCGGCGGTTACGGTCGTCGTCATGGCTGTGCCGATACTGATTTTCATCCTCAGCCAGAGCCAGATTCTCGAAACGATGGCGACATCCGGTCTGAAAGATTAAGAGAGGAGGACGCCGATGAACCGCATGGTTTCCCGTCTCTGCGCCTGTCTGGTAGCGTTCTCCCTCTTCGCCGCGCTCTGCGGCGGGATGGTCGCGCGCGCCGCAGACGGCTTTGACTACAATTACACCTACACCTACGATTACTGGGGCGACGAACGCCAGTCGCCGGATGCCTACCGCACCAGCGCCATGCTGTCCAGCGTCTCCCTTGGGCTGGAAACGCCGATGCGCACCCCGCGCGGGCTGACCGTCTCCGGCAATGACATCTACATCGTCGATACGGGCAACAACCGCATTCTGCAAGTCGCCCGCGACGGCGAAAACTTCACGCTGACCCGCGTGATTTCCGAAATTTCCGGCGACATCACCCCGACGACCCTCTCCGCCCCGCAGGATGTGTTCGTCATGGCGGACGGCACGCTGTTCATCGCCGACACGAACAACAACCGCATCCTGAAAGCAGACCGGAATTTGAATCTGCTGAGCGTCTTCACCCGCCCGACGGACGCGACCTTCGACCAGTCGATGGCGTTTCTGCCGACGAAGCTGGTCTGCGACACGACTGGGCGCGTGTTCTGCCTCGCGCAGAACGTCAACCGAGGCCTCATGAAGTACGAGGCGGACGGCACGTTCACCGGCTTCATCGGCGCGAGCGAAGTGAAGTACACATGGTACGAGCTGGTGTGGCGGCTGCTCTCCACGAAGGAGCAGCGCGCGCAGCAGGCATCCTTCGTTCCGACGGAATACAACAACATTGCGCTGGATTCGGAAGGCTTCTTCTTCGTCACCACGCAGACCTTCAATTCCAACGAGCTGACCTCCGGCGCGGCGAAACCCGTCCGCCGCCTGAATGCCATCGGCACGAACATCTTGATTGAAAACGGCACAAGCCACGTCATCGGCGACCTGCAATGGGCGCGCGGCGACACGAACATCACCAACTCCGGCCCCTCGAAGTTCGTGGATGTGACCGTGCTGGACAACGACATCTATTCCGTCATGGACAAGACGCACAACCGCATCTTCACCTACGACAAGCAAGGCAACCTGCTCTGGGCGTTCGGCGGTGTGGGCAACATGGACGGATACTTCCTGAATCCCGTTGCTTTGGAGCATCAGGGCTATGACCTGCTGGTACTGGACAGTCAGGACTGCTGCGTGACCGTGCTGACCCCGACAGAATACGGCAAGCTGGTCTACAAGGCGACCGAGCAGTACCACGCGGGCGAATACGCCGCTTCCGCCGACACTTGGCGCGAGGTCATGAAGCGCAACGGCAACTATGACCTTGCCTACATCGGCATCGGGCGCGCGCTTTTGCAGCAGAAGCAATTCAAAGAAGCCTGTGACTATTTCGCCATGGCGCGCGACAGCCGCAACTACTCCGAGGCGTTCCGCTACTACCGCTCCGAGTGGGTAGAGCAGAACATCGGGTGGATTTTCGGCATCGTCGCGGTGCTGCTGGTCGTTCCGATGGTCGTCGGGCACATCCGCAAGATAAAGTGGGAGGTGGACAACGCATGACGCTCGCAGCAAAACTGACCGACAAGCAGAAGTGGCAGCGCCTGCTGTCCTCCCTGCGCTATTCGCTCTACGTTATCTTCCACCCCTTCGATGGCTTCTGGGATTTGAGCCGCGAAAAGCGCGGCAGCCTCGGCGCGGCGAACATCATCGTGTTTCTGGTGCTGCTTGTCCGCCTGCTGTCCATGCAGTTCACGCCTTTCCTGTTCATGAACGTCTACTGGCCGAGCGTGAACATCATCCAGCAATGTCTCGCCGTCCTCCTGCCGCTTTTGTTCTTCGTGGCGGGCAACTGGGGGCTGACGACGCTGTTTGAGGGCAAAGGCACGTTCAAGGATGTCTACATCGCCACCTGCTACGCGCTGACGCCCTACGTCATCCTGCAAGCGGCGATGATTCTCCTCGCAAACGTCATTACCGCCAAGGAAGGCGCGTTCTACTACGTTCTGGAGGGGCTGTCGCTGGGCTGGAGCGGTGTTCTCATCATCTGCGGCATGATGCAGACGCATGACTACTCGCTGGGCAAGACGCTGCTGTTCACCATCATGACGCTGCTGGCGATGGTCGTCATCATCTTCCTGCTGCTGCTGTTTTTCTCGCTGGTCGGCGACGGCATCGGCTATTTCGTCTCCCTCTACAAAGAAGTGCTGTTCCGTCTGTACTGACGAAAGGAGAAAGTATCCATGAAACGACGCATCCTTGTGCGGATCGTGCTGGTTCTGATTCTTCTTCTGGCACTTTATCCGCTGACGAAATTCGTCATTCTTCCGCTCTTTGACACCTCCGGCGAGCTGGAAGGGCACGACGTGCCGCTTTACGGCTACTCAGAGCCTGACACGCCGATGGTCATGGAGAATGACGCTCTCCGCTTTGAGCTTGACCCGGCGACGACCCACTTCACCCTCACCGACAAGCGCACCGGGCACGTCTGGCTGTCCTCGCCTGATAACGCGGACAGCGACCCGATTGCCCTGCCGGTGGAAAAGAACAAGCTGAACTCCACCTTGGCCCTCACCTACGCCGCCTCCACCGGCATGACCACCCAGTTCACCTCGCAGGAACACAGCATTTCAAACGGGGTCTACGAAGTGCTGATGCAGGAGGATGGCAGCGTCCGCGTGAACTACTCCGTCGGACGCGTGCAGCGGTCTTTCCTCATGCCGACTGCCATTGGCGACGCGCGAATGCAGCAGTTCATGGAGAAAATGACCTCCAAGCAGAAGAAGGACATCAAGGAATACTACCGTGAATACAATATTGACAAGCTCCGCAAGACTGACGACAAGGCCGCTTTGCTCGCCGCCTACCCCGATTTGGCGGAAGAGCACGTCTGGGTGCTGCGCGACGGCACAAAGGATCACCTGAAGCAGCGCTGCGAAAGCATCTTTGCCGAAGTGGGCTACACGGCGGAGGATCTGGCATACGACAACAGCCGCATCGTGCAGGCGGGCAGCACCATCGCCAAGGCCGTTTTCAACGTCTCGATGGTATTCCGTTTGGACGGCAGCGACCTTGTTGTCGAAGTACCGCTGGATGACCTTGCTTACGACGTGGATTATCCGCTGACGAGCCTGACGCTGCTTCCGGCTTTCGGCGCGGGCGGTACGGCGGATAACGGCTTCCTGTTCGTCCCCGACGGCAGCGGCGCGATTATCCGCTTCAACAACGGCCGCGTTTCCCAGCGCGCCTACTACGCCAACCTCTACGGCTGGGACTGGGCGTCCATCCGCACGCAGGTGACGAACGAAACGCGCATCAACTTCCCAGTTTTCGGCGTTTCGGGCGACAGCGGGTCATTCATCTGCATTCTGGAGGACGGCGCGTCGTGGGCGGGCATCGGTGCGGACATTGCCGGCCGCCTGACCTCCTACAACACCGTCAACGCAACGTACACCATCGTCCACGGCGACGCCTACGACGTTTCCGAGCGCACGAACAACGCCGTCTACATGTTTGAAACAGCGCATCCGACGGGCTTCATCCGCCAGCGCTACCGTTTTCTGCCCGAATCGGGCTACATGGACATGGCGGCGTCCTACCGCGACTACCTGACCGCAAAGTACCCGAATTTCGCCGCACAGACGGTGGATGCAGACGCGCCGCTGAGCATCGAGCTGATTGGCGCGATTGACAAGGTGCAGCAGGTGGCGGGCGTGCCCACCAGCGTCCCGATTGCCATGACGACTTATGCGGAAGCGAAAGAGCTCCTGCGCGAGCTTGTCACCCGCAATCTGGCGCAGAACATGTCGATTCGCTACGCCGGATGGATGAACGGCGGCATGAATCAGCAGCTGCTGTCCTCCGTCCGCCTGATTCGGCAGCTGGGAACGCAGGAGGAGCTGTTCTCCTTCGCACAGAATGCCGCGATTGCGGGTGTGCCGCTCTATCTGGACGGTTTGACGGCTTTCGCGCGCGACAGTGGCCTGCTGGAAGGCTTCATCTCCTTCCGCGACGCTGCCCGCTTCACCACGCGGGAAGAAGCGGAAATCCCCGAATACAGCCCAATCTGGTACGGCGCGAACGACGACCGCGACACCTACTACCTCGTCAAGCCCGCCATCGCCATGCGCAGCGTCAACGCCTTGGTGGACGCGGCGGCTTCCTACGGCGCAGGCGTTTCCTTCCGCGACATCGGGTACATGCTCTCCGCTGATTACGACAGCAAAAACCACACGACCCGCGAAGCCGTGCTGCATCAGCAGGCGGAAAAGCTCGCTGAACTTAAGGCATCCGGGCGCGACGTGATGATTCGTCAGGGCAACGACTACGCCGCGGTTCAGGCGACGCTCATCACCGACATGGACTTCGACGGCGGACAGTATTCCATCATCGACGAGTACATCCCCTTCTACCCGCTGGCGCTGCACAGCCGCGTATCCTACACAGGCGCATCACTGAATCTGGCGGATGACGCGGAGGAAGTCCTCCTGCGCAGCGCGGAAGTGGGCGCGGGTCTGCAATACACGCTGACCGCCCAGAGCGCGCGCGTTTTGCAGGATTCCACCTACTCCGAGTTCTACGGCGCGGACGCGTCGCTCGTGCTGGATGACATCACCGCACAGGTCGCGCAGTACCGTCAGACGCTTTCGGGCATCTTCAATCAGGAAATGACAGGCCATGAACGCGTCGGGAACGTCACCATCACGACTTACGCAAACGGCACACGTGTCTACGTCAACTTCGGCTATACCGACGCGGCGGTGGATGGCATCACCGTTCCCGCCCGCAGCTATGCAGCGCAACAGGAGGTGAGCAAATGAGCGGCAAACGCATTTCCATTCGTGCGCGCCGAGCAGTATCCGGCTATCTGTTCATTCTGCCCTTCATCATCGGCTTCCTGTGTTTCATGCTGCTGCCGCTGGTGGATTCCTTCTGGATGAGCCTGTGCCGCGTGGACGTGACCGCCGGACAGGGCTTCCAGACGACCTTCATCGGCCTGGACAACTACATCCGCGCCTTCACCATTGACCCGGAGTTCAACAAGCTGCTCAGCGAAGAAATCGGCGTGATGGTCACGCACACCATTGCAATTCTCGTCGTGTCCTTCGTCATTGCCATCGTACTGAATCAGGAATTCAAAGGGCGCGCGTTCGTCCGCGCCATCTTCTTCCTGCCCGTTATCCTCTCCAGCGGCGTTCTCATCGGCTTGGAGACGGACAACACCCTGATGGCGGGAATGCAGCAGATGATGGCGGAGTCCTCCCCGTTCACGCTGTCCGAGTCGCTGATGAAGATTCTCAAGCTCACGGGCATCGGCAGCGACGTGCTGGACATCGTCTTTTCCCTGATTGACGAAGTGTACGACATCGTGATGGCAAGCGGCATCCAGATTGTCGTTTTCCTTTCCGGTCTGCAGAACGTTCCGCGCAGCCTGTACGAAGCGGCGGATGTCGAGGGCTGCTCGAAGTGGGAAGCCTTCTGGACGATTACCTTCCCGATGGTCTCCCCCCTGCTGATTGTCAACATCATCTACACCATCATCGACTTCTTCATGAAGACAGACAGCGAAGTCATGAAGAAAATCAATGAAGAAATGACGCTGAAATACAACTACGGCTTCTCCTCCGCGATGGCTTGGGTGTATTTCGCCATCACGATTGTCCTCATCGGCGCAAGTGCCCTGATGCTGAAAGGAGTGGTGAGCAGCGATGAGTAAGCAGACCGTGACCCATGCTCATCCCAGCGGCAGCTTCTGGGCGCGCAACCGCAAGTCCGGCGGATATCTGCTCCGCAAGACGGTGCGGCGCAAGGGCTATCAACTGATTCGCTTCCTGCTGCTGTTCGGGCTTTGCTTCATGATTATCCAGCCCCTGCTGGACAAGCTGAGCGTCTCGTTCATGGCGGAACGCGACCTGTACGACTCCACGGTCATCTCGATTCCGCGTCACCTGACGACGGCGAATTACTCCCTCGCCGCCAGCAAAATCCTGCTGAATTACGGCACGACGTTCCTGAACACGCTGATTGTCTCCCTCGCGGTGTCGGTACTGCAAATTGCCGCCTGCACGCTCGTGGGCTACGGCTTTGCGCGTTTCGAGTTCCCGTTCAAGAAGTTCTGGTTCGCGGCGGTCATCATCACCGTCATCATTCCGCCGCAGACGATTTCGTCCTCGCTTTACCTGCACTTTAACTTTTTCGACATTTTCGGCATTTTCAAGGCGACAACGGGCAGCAGCCTGAATCTGCGCGGTTCGCCCATCCCCTACGCGCTCATGTCCGCAACGTGCATGGGGCTGAAGAACGGGCTGTACATCTACATGATTCGCCAATTCTTCACCGGCATTCCGAAGTCGCTGGAGGAAGCGGCGTATGTGGACGGATGCAGCATCTTCAAGACGTTCTGGCGGGTGATTCTGCCCGACGCCGTGCCGATTCTGGTCTCCTGCTTTCTGTTCTCCTTCGTCTGGCAGTGGACGGACACGTTCTACTCCAAGCTGTTCTTGGGGAACATCAAGCTCCTGAGCCTTGAAGCCTCTACCGTCGCCGACCGCCTGAACAGCTACGTTTCCATTCAGTTGGGGCTTTCCGGCGGCGCGTCGATGGGCTATCAGCAGCAGATGGTTTCGACCGCCACGCTGATGCTCGTCGCCCCCCTGCTCGTCCTCTACCTCTTCGCCCAGCGTTCCTTCGTCGAATCCATCGCCGCAAGCGGCATCAAGGGGTGACAAGGGAGAATGAAACGGGACGAAGTCCCCTCCCTTGACCCTTCCGCGCAATTGAGTTGGTGACACTCTCATACAGTGTCCGCGTGTTTATCCACAGGTTAGACACACTATCCACGGTTTCCAAGCAGCGGGCTGTGCCTGCCGCTCTGAACCCAACCCGCTGCGGCGCCGAAGGTTTCCAAAGGGCGATCGGAAAGCCCTTTGGTCGCCTCCGCAGAGGCGATTCCCCCTGCTGCAAGAAAATCCAACAGCGGATAAACCCAAAGCCACGGCGAATCCCCCACGATCCTATGACCCGCTGGTCATAAAATAAAAGGAGGCAATCTCATGAAACGGTACCTTGCTCTGTTTCTCTCTCTGGTGATGATTCTCTGCGCCCTGCCGCTGGCAATCGCAGAAGACGTCGAAAACCCCTACGAGGATGACGGCATCGTCATCTACCGCGACGCGGACGGCAACGTCATCGACCTCGGCGGCATGGAAATTACCGTCTGCGACTGGTGGTCTTCCGACTGGCACGACGACGAACCCACCACGGCGGCGGGCGAAGCGACCTACGACTACCGCACTTGGCTGGAAGAGACCTACAACTTCAAGATTGTGCAGCGCAACGCCACGACTTGGAACGACTCTCCCTCCGACTTCACCAACTTCGCGACCACGGGCGGCGACGAGAACTATGTTTGGATTCTCCGCGCCGGCGCGTACCTTGCGCCTTTCAAGGCGGGTCTGTTCTACGACCTGTCCACGCTGGACTGCCTCGACTTCTCCGACGAGAAGTGGAACGGCACGGTTACCGGTCTGCTGAGCAAGGACGGCGGCATCTACGGTATGCGCCCCGAAAAGGCTGAACCCCGCAAGGGCGTGTTCTTCAACAAGCGCCTGCTCAACGATGCCGGTGTTGACCCCGAAGAGATCTACGACCTTCAGGCAAAGGGCGAATGGACGTGGGAAGCCTTTGAAGCGCTCTGCGAAAAGCTGACCCGCGACACCGACAACGACGGCGTGATTGACCGTTATGCCATGATGTCCTTCTCCTCTCACCTGATTCCCGCCGCCCTCGTTTCCAACGGCGCTGGCTTCGTTCAGGTGGATGAGAACGGCAAGTACTACAACGCGGCGGAAACCGATGCTTTCCTCGAAGCCATGAACTGGGTCATGGACATGGTGTCCAAGTACGAAATGAAGGCGCCCGAAGGTGCGGAATGGAACTACTTCGAGAGCGCGTTCATCAACGGCGAAGTCGCCCTGCAGGTGCATGAAGACTACTTCGCGGGTTCTCTGGCAAACATGGAAGACGACTATGGCTTCGTGTTCTTCCCCAAGGGCCCGCGCGCCGAGACCTACCTCTACGCGCCTTCTGACAATATCATGGTCATCCCGGCTTGCTACGACGCGGATCGCGCGTGGAAGATTGCCTTCGCTTACAACCTCTTCACCAACCCCACCCCCGGCTACACCGACAGCGACGACTGGAAGAATGGCTACTATCAGAAGTACCGCGACGAGCGCGCCGTGGACGAGACCATCACCATGATGCGTGAGCCGGAGCATCAGTTCGTCTGGTATTCCGACATGGTGACCGGCTACGACCTCGGCAGCCAGTACATCTGGGACGTGTACGCGCAGGCGACCACCCCCGCTGAAAAGGCGGAATCCATGCGCGGCACTTGGCAGGCGTACATCGACGAAGCCAACGCAAACTAACCCCGCAAAAACGGGTCGAGAGAAGCAATTCTCTCGACCCTCTTCATTTTTTGGGGGGAGACGCAAGGGGCGCTGCCCCTTGACCCTGCCAAAGGGTCTTCGACCCTCTGGACTCCCGTTCGCGCGATTCAGTTGAGCGCATTTTCATGCTATCCCCGCGTGTTGATCGGGGAAACGCAAGGGAGTTCCTCCCTTGACCCTTTCGCGCGATGCAGTTGGTGACTTCTGCTTACTTCTTCCGCGTGTTTATCCAAGGGACGGAGAAGCTCAGTGCCGCCCAAAGCCCCCAAACCCATTCGAGTTTCCCACAACCGTGCTGCTCTGCGTCACCGTCGCGCTGTTTGAGCCAATCGTCACCGTGTACGTTTCGCCTACCACCAAATCCGCGCTGGAGAACACCACGCTGTTCGCGCTTTTCACCGTCACGCCCGTGTACAGCACATTGCCTTGGCTGTCCGTGATGGTAATCGTCTCGCCCGCGCCGAAGCTGTTCATCGTCACAAGGAACGCGCACTGCGTGGATGTGCTGCCGAAGTTTTCCGCCATGCTGCTCGCGCCCAGCGCAATCAGCGTACCGCCGGCGATGACGCCTGCTCCGCCGTTTTCCGTGCCGATGTCAATCGCGCCGTTGCCGCCATTGGACGGGCCGTTGATGGTGATGTCGCCGCCCTCCACGCGCAAGTTGCTGTTAGAATCCAGCCCATCGCCATCCGCATTCACCATGATTTTGCCGCCCGTAATCAGCAGCACCGGCTGCTTGTCGGTCGTGTCATCCGTGGTCGTGCTGTCTGCCGCGTCCTGCCCCGGCATGGTCGGCGGATTGCCGCTGGGCGCATTGCCGTCCGGCGGGGTCTGCATATTGCTGTTATCCGGCGGGGTCATGTCGCCACTATGATTGTTCGTGTCATTGCGCCGTCCGCCGAAGCTGCCGCCCATGCCGCCGCGTCCGCCGCCGAAGCCTCCGCCAAATCCACCGCTGAAGCTGTCCGATCCGCCGTTCGCGTTGATGCCGTCATCCGTCGCGGTTATGTCCAGTTCGCCGCCTGCCAGCGTAATCTGATTCGCTTCCAGACCCTCATAGGAGGTCAGCACGGTGATTTTGCCGTCCAGCACGGTCAGGGAAAGCGCCGCATGAGCGCCATCGTCGCCCGTGCTGAGGATGCATTCGCCGCCGGAAATCGTCATATCGCCGTCAGTATGCATGGCGTCGTCCTGCGCGTCAATCGTAATCAACCCACCGGAAATCACCAGCGCTTTGCCTGCTTTCAATCCCTTGCAGCTCGCGCTGTTATCGTCACTGGCGGAATTGTCGAAGTCCCACCAGTCGCGCATGTTGTCGGTTTTCTGCTGCGCGTTTGCGCTTCCACCGCCGCTGATGATGGAAACCACGCCGCCCGTCACTGTCAGCGTCGTTTCCGCCGACACGCCGTCGCCCACGCTGGTGATGATGATTTCGCCGTTCTCAATGGTCACGAAGCCCTTTTCCTCGTTCTCCGTCTCGTCGCTGGTGATGCCGTCCTTGCCGGATGTGACCGTCACCGTGCCGCCGGAGACGGTCACGCTATTCTTGCCCTTGATGCCGTGCCCCAGCGCAGTCACGCTGATATTGCCGTTCTTGATTTTCAGGTCTTTCGTGCAGTGGATGCCGTTGTTAAGGTAGCCCAGCACGTTCAGACTGCCCTTGCCCTTGATTTTCAGGTCAACCTTGCTTTGCAGCGCGCCGCCGGATGCTTCTTCGCCCTCCGTCGCGGTGGCAATGTCCACTTCTTCGCCGGATTGCAGGACGTTCGTCGTGCCTTCCGCCAGCTCAATGGTCACGTCGTCAGCGGTGGCAATTTGAATCGCCGCGCCGGTGCTGTTCTTGATGCTCACACCGCCCAGCACAAGGGTAATTTTCGCGTTCTCGGCGCTTTCGACAATGAGCGCGCCGTCGTCAAGTGTCCCGGCGATTTGGTATGTGCCCGCTTGGATGATGGTGACGGTCTGACCGTCGATGCGGACAGATGCGTCGGTGGATGTGCTGCCATCAGGGGAGAGGGTAATGCTGCCATCGGCAAATGCTGTACTTGCCAGCAGGGCAATGGCTGCTGCAATGGTAGAAATAAGCCACTTTTTCATGATGCAGAACCTCCTTGTTGCGTAGTTGTGCTTTCTAATATACTGGTCTTTCGCATAGTTCCAGAGGGCAATGGAAACGGACGAAGTCCGCGATCGCCCTCTGGACTCCTTCGGCGTCGCCCTACAAGTAACAATTCGTAGGCGATAGATTTTTATTTTGGTTGCTAAATTATAAGCTGTCCTTATCCCCCGGATTCGTGAAGAGAATCGGGAGGTTGCCGTTGCGCTCGCGAAGGTCGTCCAGCAGCGCTTTCGAGGGGACGGCGCTCGGCAGATTCACCTGATAGGTCAGTTCAAACAGCGTGCCCATGCTTTCGGTGCGTACCTTTTCCAGCGTCGCCGTCACATGGTGCGCGCGGAAAACGTCGGGCAGTGCGGATTCGTAGTCCACATCTTCCGGCACGGTGATGCGCAGGACTTTCGCGTTCTCCGGCATTGCGCCGAAGTGCAATTTCGTCAGCACCAGCACGGCGGCAGCGGCCAGCAGGAAGAAAACCACCGCCACGCCGAGCATTCCCATGCCCATTGCAAGGCCCATCGCGACAGCAGTGAAAATCGCCGCAATTTCGCGCGCCGTACCGGGCACGGAGCGGAAGCGCACGAGCGCGAACGTCCCGGCGACCGCCAGCCCCGTGCCGATGCTACCGTTGACCATCATAATCACCAGCGCGACCGACATCGGCAGGAGCGCCAGCGTCAGCGCGAAGGACGCGGTGTGCCTGCAGCCGCGCGTGAACACCAGCGCGGTCAGAATGCCCAGCACCAGCGCCGACGCCAGACACAGCAGCAGTACGGAAACAGTCAGGGGCGTGGGCAGAATCGAGGTCAGCAGCGAATCAAGACGCATGTTCAATTTCTCCTTCGTTGTTCCGTTTGTGCGCCATCGGGCGAATATCCGGCTTCCGGCGCGCAAGGTGGTTCAAATAGCATGTGCCGTACTTGGAGAACGACGACATGTAGATTTTGTGTCGGCTCAATAGCCGCGCCAGCCATAGCGGGGCGGCGTTTGCGAGCTTGACTTCCAGAATCACGGGGTCGTCGGGGCAAATCAGTTCTCCCGCGTCATCCGTGAAGCAGTCAAGGCGCGTTGTGCGGTAGCGCAGGTGTGTGTCCAGCGTCACCCGCAGCGCCGGGTCATCCAGCCCGCACAGCGCCACGCGTTCATAGGCAAGGAACACTTTCGGGCGAATCGGGTGCTCCGACAAGTACCGATGCAATTCGCGCTGAATCTGCGGATTTTCGCCGTCCAGCGTTTCGCCGCGCAGAAAGCGCCGCATGTCGTCCGGGCTGACCGCAATCCGCCGCTTGTAGACCACGCCGCTGTACTTTTTCTTCAGTTCCGCGAAAATCAGCGAATCCTCCATCGGCGTACCATAGGCGCGAAGCCGAAATTTCACCTTGTACTTCGGCCTCTGAATCGACCTGCGGATCAGCGCATAATCATCGGTGTCATAATACAGATTGCGGATGGTATGCTGCCCGTACTGGTCAACCGCCATATACCCTGCGGTCAAATCCCGCATCAGTGCCTCCGCCTGCGCATGGGTGAGGACGAATTTCTTTTCCACCCGTTCAAAGGAACACTGAACGCCCGCCATCAGCGCTCACCTCCGTTCGTTTTGCTTGCAGAAATGATGATACTGCCCTTCTGTGTCCGCAAAAGGTTCGCTATGTGAAGGTTCTATGAAAAAGCGCGTTCTCTTGCCTTGCGGCGCGGCGAAAAATGCAGTATACTAAGGATAAACAATCACAAGAGGAGGCTTTTCTCATGAACGTATCTGCCCACCGCGCCTTTTCCTTCCTGCGCACTTACGGCTATGAGCGTGTCAGCTGTTCCAAGGAGGAGCGAACCGTTGCCGAAGCGCTGCTGAACGAATGCACGTCGCTCGGCGTTTCCGCCCAGCTGGAGGAGTTCACCGTTCCGTGCGGGCGCGTGTCTCACGCGCTGCTGCGGGTCACGTCGCCCTACGTCAAGGAATACGAGGTTACAGGCTACGAGCGCGCTGCCTCCACCCCTGAAGGCGGTCTGGACACGGAGTTCCTGTATGTCGAGAATGCCGACGAAGTGCTGCTGGAACAGGCGAAGGGCAAAATCGTCCTCGTGAACGGCTATCTGAACCGCGCGACCTACGAAAAGCTGCGCAAGGCGGAAGCCGCGGCCATTCTGACCTTCACCGGGCGCACGATTGACCGCGAGAGCGAAAGTGACCTGAACCGCTGCAAACTGCGCGAAACGCTGACGGAGCCGTTCGGCGCGGTTCCCGTGCTGAACATGCGCGCCGCCTCCGCCGCCGAAATCGTCCGCCGCGGCGCAAAGACGGTGCATATCGAGCTGACCGGCGAATGCTATGACGGCACAAGCCAGAACGTCTGCGCGACCATTCCCGGCACGGACAAGGCGGAGGAAGTCATCACCCTCGGCGGGCATTACGACAGCGTGTATTTCTCTTCCGGGGTGCATGACAACCTGTCCGGCAGCGTCATCGTGCTGGAACTGCTGCGGTATTTCGCCGCCCATCCGCCGCGCCGGACACTGCGCTTCTGCTGGTTCGGCTCAGAAGAACAGGGGCTGCTCGGCTCGAAGGCGTATGTCAAGGCACACGCGGATGAACTCAAGGCCTGCGTCGCCATGCTCAATTTCGACGTCGCCGCGCCGACCCTCGGCTCGAACCACCTCGTCACCCTTGCCACGGATGATGCCCTGCACTACGTCGCGGGCGTTCTGCGCGAAGCGGGCTACGGTGTCCGCGCCAAGCAGGACACCTATTCCAGCGACTGCATCCCCTTCGCGGATAACGGCGTGCCCGCCATCAATCTCGCCCGCTTCGGCGCAAACGGCGCGGACTACATGCATAATCGGCATGACAGCCTGAAGAGCGGGTATCTCGATGAGCACGCGCTGGATATCACCTTGCAGCAGGGCTTTTTGCTGCTTGATCGGCTGGCAAACGCGGCTTCCTTCCCCCTCAAGCGGGAAATCGCCCCCGAAATCCGCCAGAAGGTGGATGAATACCTGCTCAAGGCAAAGAAGGAGTAATCCCCTGATGATAGGACGTTTCGCGCCGACTCCCAGCGGACGGCTGCATCTGGGCAATCTGCTCTGCGCGATGCTGGCGTACCTGTCCGCGCGCAGTCAGGGCGGGCAGTTTTTGCTGCGCATTGAGGATGTGGATATTCCCCGCTGCCCGCGCGCGCTGGCGCAGCAGGCGATTGATGATCTGCGCTTTCTCGGCTTCCGCTGGGATGCGACGCCGCTGTACCAGTCGGAGCGGAGCGGCGTTTATCAGGATGTACTGAACCGCCTGCGCCGCGAAGGGCATGTGTACCCGTGCTTCTGCACCCGCGCGCAGCTGCACGCGACCGTCGCGCCGAATCTGGGCGACACGCAGTTCATCTACCCCGGCACCTGCGCGCATTTGACCCCAGAGGAAGCTGCCGAACGCGCCAAGACCCGTGCGCCTGCGATGCGTCTGCGTGTGCCGGATGAGACAATCACCTTCACCGACCGCGTTTTCGGGGCGCAGGCGGAGAATCTCGCGCGCGACTGCGGGGATTTTCTCTTGCAGCGGTCGGACGGGCTGTTCGGGTATCAGTTAGCGGTGGTGGTGGACGACGCGCTGTCCGGCGTGACGGAGGTCGTGCGCGGGCGGGATATCCTCAGCGCGACGCCGCGGCAGATTTACTTGCAGCATCTCTTGGGCTATCCGCAGCCTGCTTACGCGCATATTCCCCTGTTGATGGACGCGCAGGGGCGGCGGCTGGCGAAGCGCGACCGCGATTTGGATCTGTCCGCGCTCTCGAAGCGCTTTTCGCCGGAGGAGATTCTCGGCTTCCTCGCGTGGAGCGCGGGGATCCAGCCGGAAATGCGCCCGACGACGCTGGATGCGCTGATTCCGTTGTTCTCGTGGGACAAAATCCCCCGCACGGATTTGCGCCTGCCCGCTGAAATCTTCCCCGAAGGAGCTTTCGCATGACATTTGAACGGATTCCATCCCCCAGTCACCCGCTGTATGCCGACGCGATGGCGCTCTACGGGATCAGCTTTCCCGCGCATGAGCAGCGCGAAACGCCCTCGCAGATCGCCATTCTGACCCATCCTGACTATCACTTCACGGCGATTCTGGACGGCAGCCACTTTGTCGGCGATATGCTCTACTGGGAAACGCCGGATTTCCGCTACATCGAGCATTTCTGCATTCTCCCCGCCCTGCGCGGCCAGCGGTACGGTTCGCGCGCGCTGTCGATGCTTCCCAATGACCGCCCGGTGATTCTGGAAATTGACCCGCCTGTGGACGAAATCGCCATCCGCCGCAAGGGCTTCTACGAACGCTGCGGCTTCACGGCGAACCCGTATCCGCATGTGCATCCGGCGTACCACAAGGGCGTTCATGGGCATGATTTGCTGCTGATGTCGCGCCCCGATGGACTGACGGATAAGCAGTGCCGCGCGTTTCAGGCGTATTTGGCGGATGTCGTGATGCGGAATGCGTATTGACCGCAAGAGTGCAAACCAAATCAAGCGAAGTCCGCCCACGCTGTGCTATCCTATTCACAGCGAAAGGAGCGAAGGACGATGGAAAACTGGTCACAGAGCATTCAGCAGACGATTGACATCATTGACCGCTGCATCCGCCAGCAGGAGGACGAAGCACTGACCCTGCGGGCGCTGTCCGCCGCATTGGGGTACTCCGAATCGTATGTGTCGCGGAAGTTTCGGGCGCTGTCCGGCATGTCCCTGCGCGATTATCTGCGCTTCCGGCATCTGGCGTTTGCCCTGCGGGACGTCCGCGACACGTCGGATTCCCTGCTGGAAATCGCCGTGCGCTACGGCTTTTCCTCGCACGAGGCGTTCACCCGCGCATTCCGCGCCGCTTACGGCGTGACCCCCAGCGCGTACCGCCTGCACCCGACTGCCGTCGTCCTCCACACCATTTTGAAGCCTTTCGACTGCTATCTGCTTGGCATAGGAGGAACGGGCATGGCCGCATCGACTGACCACATCAAGACGTATTTCATCACCATTCCGGCGCATAAGTTCCTGCACATCCGCAACTACGAGAGCATCGGCTACTTCGACTTCTGGCAGAAGCAAAGCCTGATTCCGGGGCAGGACTGGGCGACCATCTGCGGCTTGCTGGAGCGCATCCCCGGCAGCCTCGATCATTTCGGCGGCGACGAGCGCAACGCATCTTCGGGGCAGCTGATGGCGTACATCAACGAGCCGACCGGGCGCATTTGCAGCTGGGGGATTCCGCTGGCGGAGGCTTACGGCATTCGTCTGCCCGCTGATTACACCGGGGAAGTCCCCGCGCCGCTCCAGCTCATGGACGTTCCTGAAGGGGAATACGTCGTCTTTGAGCACGGCCCGTTCGATTACGAGACGGAGAACACGCAGGTCGAAGCCGAAATTGAGCGCGCGATGAAGGAATTTGACTACGCCGCGCACGGTGTCCAACTGGACACGGCGCAGGGGCGCGTGTTCTACTTCTACCACGACTGCACGAGGTTTTGGAAGTATGTAAGACCGGTGAAGCGGGTGGAAGGTATTTTAGGGCAATAACATTCCCAAAAACGAAGCGGCAGACCGCCATTTTGCAGGGTCTGCCGTTTTGCTTTTTTCCCAAAGACTTCACTGTTCCGTTTTTCCGACCACATACACCGCCAAGTCCATCTCGCCCGCTTTCGTCGCCGCCGTCAGGTCATCATGCAGCCACGAAACGTAATACGGCTGCTCGATGCAGTCATGCAGGAGCTTTTTGATGCACTCAATGTCGTTCACTGTCAGCGAAATTTGCGCGTCCGTCATCAGCTTCGCCGGAGCTAAGACAATCTCGCAGTCGGTGCCGTTTTCGTGGTCATGCAGGGCGATTTTATCCGCGAAGCCCGTCAGAAGCGTGTCGAATGCGTAGTACGCCAGCAGCATTTCTTCCTGATGGATGCCAATCCGCATAAAGACAGCGTCGTCTTCGCGAAACGTCTCCACCCTGCATTCCAGCTTCGGGATGATAGGCACGGTTTAGTCCTCCCCCAGATGCAGATCCTTGAAGTCCCCCAGCTCGCCGCGGCGGAAGTGCTTCCGGCACAGGCTCACATACTGCCCATTGCCGCCGAGGACGACCTGCTCGCCCTCCTGCACCACACGGCCGTCCACCACGCGGGCATTGCACGTTGCCTTGCGCCCGCACCAGCAGATGGTCTTGATTTCCTCAATCGTGTCCGCCCACGCCATCAGCCACTGACTGCCCTCGAAGAAATTGTTCTGGAAGTCCGCGCGCAGACCGTAGGCAATTACGGGCACGTCGTAGTCATCGACCATCTCCACCAGCATTTCGACCTGCGCCTTGGTCAGGAACTGCGCTTCATCGATGATGACGCAGCCGTAGCCCTGCGCATCCGCCGCCGTCACGTCCTCGATGAAGCGGCAAGCCGTTTCCAGCCCGCAGCGGGAACGGACAATCACCGCCCCGTCGCGGTTTTCGAGCTTCGGTTTAAGCATCAGCACCTTCTGGCCGCGCTCTTCGTAGTTATACTGCACCATGATGGCGTTGGCGGTCTTGCTGGACCCCATGGCCCCGTAGCGGAAATATAATTTTGCCATGATTATGTAGTCTCTTCTCTTATTGTATTTGCGTTTTTGATATTGCGCTTTATCGCAGCAGGGATTTCGCCTCTGCGGAGGCGACAAGGGGGCTTTCCGGTCGCCCCCTTGACCCCT
>OLOR01000672.1_pt1 | contig 36142 bp, 37 predicted proteins | sample 1672521 | NCBI WGS metagenome assembly OLOR01 (sample SAMEA3136695, study PRJEB25190) | human gut metagenome | biome: human gut; feature: human-associated habitat; material: faeces | place: Austria | collected 2013
GTCTCACGAGGAGGTAAGCGCAAGAAGGGGCAGCGATAATGTGCTGATGCTTGGATGCGTTTATTGCTCGGGAGACGCAAGATTTTGCGTCTCTACTTTAGGGAGAATGCAATATTATATAGCGGGATTGGGATGGAATAATGGTGGCGCAAGCCTTGTAGAGACGCAAAATCTTGCGTCTCACGGGGAGGTAAGCATTTGTTTGTCAGCGTATTATAGCGTGTGGACATTGGGATGAACTGGACGGGAGACGCAAGATTTTGCGTCTCTACTTTTAGGAACAAGCAACATGGCAATGTGGAAAATATATTTGGCATGCGGCGGGGCGGAGGGAGCGGCATACATGTATCGAAAAACAAAAAACGGGGAACGGAAGCATTATTTTGGGCGAGTGTTGACATTTACCGTTTTTTTTTCTAATTTTGTATGCTGAACTTCCGCATCCGAAGGCGGCACGACAGGCATATGACTGTGCCGCGCGGCGGGAGGCAGGATGAAGACAAAACAACGCACAGCAATATGAACACACGCCCGAACATGTCCAAGCAACAGGTCGTGGTGTCGCTGACCTCATTCCCGGCAGCGGCACCCTATGCGGCGAAAGCCATACAGTCTGTCATCAACGGCTCGGTGACGCCGGACAGGATTGTGCTGTATCTCACGTTCGCACAGTTCGGCACGGAAGGCATTCCGGAGGAACTGACAAGGATGGCGGAGCAGAACCCTGTATTCGAGATAAGAAACTACGACACGGACATAAGGTCGTACAGGAAACTCATTCCGGCACTGAGAGACTTTCCCGACGCCGTGATTGTGACCATAGACGACGATGTGGCATACCACCCCAACATGCTTCGCGACCTGCTCAGGCTGCATGACGAGCTGCCGGAGGCTGTCATCGCCCACCGCGCAAAGCTGATGAAGCCGGGCATGCCCTACCGCACGTGGACAAAATACCGCTGGTATGACTTCCTGACAAAGCGCATACACCGCAGCTACAGAAACATACAGACGGGCGTGGGAGGCGTGCTCTATCCGCCGGGAGCCCTTAAAAAGGATATGCTCGACGAAGAACTCTTCACACGACTGGCACCCACCACCGACGACATATGGTTCTGGGCGGCGGGCGTGGCTAACGGTACGTACGTGGTGCCGGTGCCCTTCGGACACAACAAGCCCAAGGGACTGAAGAAGCCGAAGGAGCTGTCGCTGAAAACAGTGAACTACAAGACAGGCACCGACAGGAACGCCGCCGCGCTGAGAGCCATAATGGAGAGGTTTCCGGAAATAGGCGACAGACTCAGCGAAGAAGCCCGGCGCGCAGGACAATGAGCCACGGCGGAGCCTCCGGCAAGGAAGAACAGACATAAGGAGATTATCCGGCAACAATACAATGAATACGATATGGAAAATAAAAATCAAGATATTGACCTCGTATACTTCTGGGTGGACGGCAACGACCCGGCATGGCAGGCAAAGCGCAACGCCTTCATCGGCAATGTGAAGGCTACCGACGAGAAGAACTGCAAAGGACGCTACGCCAACAACGACGAACTGAGATACAGTCTGCGCTCGGTAGCCATGTACGCTCCGTGGATACACAGGATATTCATAGTGACGGACAATCAGGTGCCGGAATGGCTGGACACGTCAAACCCCAAGGTGCGGATAGTGGACCACAAGGAGATATTGCCGGAAGAGAGTCTGCCGTGTTTCAACTCATGCCTCATAGGACATTATGTGTACAGAATACCGGGACTGTCGGAGCGTTTCCTCATGGGCAACGACGACACCTTTATAAACAGGGAGGTGACTCCCGACTGTTTTTTCAACAGTGAGGGCTACCCCATCATCAGACTGAAACGCAAGCCGCTGAGAAAACTGCGGTGGTTCTGGCGGGAGAAGATACGCAGAAAACCGCTGAAGAACTACAGCAAGACGGTGGAACGCGCCTCGCGGCTTGTGGACGAGAAGCTTGGAAAATACTACACGGGCATGCCCCACCACAACATAAACGCCCTCTCGAAGAGCGTGTGCAGGCAGGTGGCGGAGGAGATAATGCGCGACGAGTTTCTCGCCAACAACAAAAACCACATGCGCAGCAACGACGACGTGCAGAACATCGTGTTCTCCTACGTGGCACTGGCGGAGGGACGGGGCGAGCTGCGATATGTTACGGACAAGGAATCGATGCTTGTCATGATTCACAAACACCATCATTACAGAAGGTTTGAGGAACGCAATCCGATGCTGTTCTGCATGAACGACTCCGAATATGCTACGGATGAGGACCGCATGATGGAGAAAGCCTATCTGGAGAAACGCTTCCCCGACAAATCGGAATTCGAAAAATAAGACAACAGGACATATGGCGCACGAAACGATGGACATAGACTTAGTATATCTGTGGGTCGACGGAAACGACCCTGAATGGCTGGCGAAGCACAACGCCTGCGTGGGAAAGATGGAGGCGAAATCGGCGACCGACTGCAAGGGACGGTATGCCGACAACGACGAACTGAAGTACAGCCTGCGCTCGATAGAGAAATACGCACCGTGGATACACCGTATTTTCATCGTGACAGACAACCAGACTCCGGCGTGGCTCGACACGTCCGACCCGAAGATAAGGATTGTGGACCATTCGGAGATAATGCCTGCCGTGAGCCGACCGTGCTTCAACGCCACGGTGATAGAACATTTCATATGCGACATTCCGGGACTTGCGGAGCATTTCCTCTTTGCCAACGACGACATGTTCATAAACCGTCCGGTGACGCCCGAAACGTTCTTCGCCGAAGACGGACTGCCCATAATAAGATTCAACCGCAGACCGTTCAGGAAGTTCACACTATGGTATAAGGAGAAGGTGCAGGGCAAGAAGCTGAGCAACTACATACAGATAATACGCAACGCGGCTGAACTTGTGGAGAGGAAATACGGGAAATATTACGGCGGAAAGACCCATCACAACATTGACGCATACCTGAAAAGCGACTGCCAACACGTGGAGCGGATGTTCAGAAAGGAGATAGAGCCGACGCTCACCAACCATGTGAGAAGCGCAAACGACATACAGCGCAACCTGTTCGCCTACGTCGCGCTGGCTGAGAAGCGCGCCCATCTGCACTATGTGGGGCAGCGGACGTCGTTCAGACTGCACATACAGAACGAGAGCCATTACGCCAAGCTGGAGCGATACAACCCCATGCTGTTCTGCATGAACGACTCGCAGTATGCCGGCGACGCCGACCGCGAGAGGGAGAAAGCATGGCTTGAAAGGCGGTTTCCGGAGAAATCGAGGTTCGAGAAATAAGTCTCAGTCGTCCTCAATGTCGTTGAGGTCATACACCTTGAAGTATCTTGACGGCACGTTTCTGTTGGTTCCGCTCGCCCTGCCGCGCGCCTGCTTCTCCAGAAACTCCTCATACGACCTCACGGCATAGTGGTTGATGCGTATCACGTCCTGCTGCGGCTCGCGCTCGCGGAAGTTCCTTTTAATGGGATTGCCGTGCGAGTCGGCTGCACAGCCTGATATGCGCGCCGCCTCATGACAGCCTATCATGTTGAACACACGACGCGGATCGACAATGCTTTTCACGTGTCTGTTAAGCACATGGGATGGTTGCGAGTGGCGTCTGAACCGCTCCATCATCGTGCCGGGCAGCTTCTTCCTGGCTCCGCCGCTGCCGTAGACGAGCCAGTTTATCTCTACCGCCGGGAACGCCTCGAACCTTCTGAGGAACTCAGGAATGGTACGGTCTTTCACCGGAACGATGAACTCGTCCAGATCTATAAAGGCTATCCACCGCGTGTCAAAGCGGTGTCTCCTCAGACAGTCGTCGTAAGCGGCGAGCTGACGCCTGTATCCCGGGAACCGTATATACTCCACCAGTCCCTCCCTGACATACTCCTCCAGCACCGCCCTGGTGCAGTCTGTGCTCTCGTTATCATAGATATAGAACTTGTCCACGCCCCGGCTGCGGTGCCATTCAATCCATTCTTTGAAATAAGGACCCTCGTCCTTGGCTATGGCGCACACCGCCAGATAATACTGCGGCTGCGTGTGGTCGTGCCTCAGACGCCATTTCAGCCTTACGGCATTCAGAAGTCCGAAGCGCAATATGCCCCGCCACCTGTTCCTTGTCATCTTGTGCGGAATCATTCCGGCGACTATCTCAGCCATCACCTTATTCATAAGCAAGTGTCTGTTAAGGTTAAACGGCCATCTCAGCGTTCGAAGCCCGACTTCTCCGGGAGTATGCTTTCAAACGCGGCACGTATGTCTGCCATCACCCGGTCGTAGTTACGTATGTGCACATTGTCGTTGAGACATATCAGCGAATAGGACTGGTTGTATATCGCCCTTACCGCCTGCCGGGGTCTGACCATGAGCGGGAACATCTTCGTATCGCTGTAAGTGTTGTACGGCTCGAAGTTTCCGCGGCATATCTGCCATGTCCGGAACAGCTCGGGAGTGAGGTCGTTGAGCGCGCGGAACCTGTTGGCAGATGTCTCGGTAAGCTCCTTTCCCGCTACAGCCCACACCTCTTCGAAAGTGCTTTTCAGGTAAGGCTGGGCGTTGTGCGGCGTGCGCAGGGTGATGAACTTGCCGTAAGGCTTCAGCAGATAGTTCCAGCGCGCCTTCGAGCCATAGCTCTTATGAAACCACTTGTCGCGGTCGCGCCTCATCACCTCACGCTTGTCGAAATGACGGTTTATTATCTTCAGGTTGTTCTTTATCCTCTTATACCACTGCGACCACGACGGATTGTAGAGGAAGGCGGCTATGTCGCATGGCATGCCGTTCCTGAAAAAGCGGGCAGGAGTGATGGTGTTTATGATATAGAAATCGTCGTTGAAATAGACGAAATGGTCTGCCAGACCGGGTATGCGGTGTATATACCGCTCTATGACAACGGAGTTGTATGTGGGCAGGAATTCCTCCGGGATGTAATCCTTGTGGTTCACCAGATTTATCTTAGGGTTGCTTTCGTCGAGCCACTCCGGCTTCTGACCGCTTGTGACGAAGTGTATCCTGCGCACCCAAGGCGCGAACTTCTCCACACCGCGGAACCAGTAGCGGAGGAAGCCATTGTCGCGGAAGCGTGCCTCCGACACCCCGTTCTTAGTGTTTTCCTTCCTCCCGGAATACTTCGAAAAGTCCGCCTGCCACTTCGGGTCGTTCATATCAACCCACGTTATAACAAAGTCTATATCCATGACACTATAGAATTCCTGTTTATGTTTCTTTTGTATTATACTATCATTCCGCCTGCTTTCTGGCATGCTTGAAACGCCGGTGCGTCCACAGATAAAGCTCGGGCTGCCTGCGTATGGCATCCTCGAGCATGCGGAAATAGATGGCTGTGAGCTCGAAATCGGGCAACGACGAGGGAGCATCGTGCATCCTCACATACTCAGCCTCATAATAACCGCGCCTCACTCGGCTCACACGGAGAAACCAAGCCTCAAATCCGTAATGTTTGGCTATCTTCTCCGTACCCACAAGAACGGGCACCTCATGATTGAGGAAGTGCAGGAAATGACGCGAGTCGCGTTTCCTCGGCGACTGGTCGGCTATAAAACCGACTACGCATATGCTGCCGGCGCGCGCCTGTTCGTTGATGTAGCGCGCCGTCTTGCGCATCTCCACACACGTCGCCCCCATACGTTCGCGGTTGCGCATCATGATGCGGTCCACGCTCTTGTTGCGCAGCCTATGGTATATCTCAGCCGATGTGGTGGTCTTCTCGAAATACAAAGGCATGGAGGAACACCATTCCCAGTTGCCGAAATGACCCATATACAGCGCGACGGACTTACCCTCACGCTGCACGGCATTGAACTCATCCATATTGACGAATCGCATCCTCCGCCCCATCTCCTCGCGCGAGATGGTGGTCATCTTGCATGTCTCGAGCAGATTGTCCGCAAAGAAACGGTAGAACTTTTTCTCTATATCAAGTATCCCGCGAGCGTCTTTCTCAGGGAAAGACTCCGTGAGATTCCTCCGCACAACCGCACGCCTGTACCTGAACACATGATATATCAGAACATACAACACGTCTGATATGACGTACATCACCCCGAAAGGGATGTGCGACAGGAGCTTCAAGAAAAAATACAGCAGATGGTATGTCATATTTCCCAACCCGTTTTTAAATTACTTTCATTCATCAACCATATGCCGGATGACACGCCACCGGATGTTGCGCGCTGCCCGGCAAGCCTCATCCTGCGGCTCTGAGACACGGGCGTCACACCGTCGCGCCGGTTGAGGCAAGCATCTCACAGGGCTCATGCGAGGCACGCCGCCGACAGCATAGCATGCCGTCAGGCACCGTCAGCAGACGCAGCAGACACGCCTCAGACAATCCGGCGCATTATGGTTATATTAAGAATATGTTGCAAAAGTAATCTAAAAATCCCACTTTCAGCCTATTTTATGCGCTAAATATACGACATATGCCGTTTTACTGTTAATCTTCGCGTCATACGAGTTGGCATATATCGCGCATGAAAGGCTGCCGCACGACAGGATGATACGCACGGAGTCACATATTGCGGACGGCGTCGCTTCGCCATACAGACTGCCTTTCGCTCCTGTCGGGACGATTAAGGCATAGCGGAATACAGGCATAGGGATAATACGGCATCAAAGCTTTCCGTTGCAAAAAACCATCTCTTCAAGCTCCGGACTGCCTGAGTCCTTAATCTCTCTGAGAAACAGACGCGCGCACATCTCGGCGTCGTCACCTGCCCGATGATGCCTTCCGTACGGTATCCCGAACTGTCCGCAGAGATAGTCGAGGGTGTTGCAGCGGAAGTCGTAAAGCTTTCTGGCTGCGCGGAGCGAGCAGTAATAGGTTACGTCCGGCTTGTCGAGACCGTACAGTTCGAGCGAACTGCGGATGCAGCTGATGTCGAACGCTGCGTTGTGAGCCACAAGGACAGGACACGCGCGAAGATATTCCGATATTTCAGTCCACACCTCCGGGAAGTCAGGCGACATCTCCGTGTCGTCCGGGCGGATGCCGTGTATCTGCGTGTTCCAATAACTGTATACATTGCCTTGCGGACGCACGAGCCACGACCGGGTCTCCGCTATCCGTCCGTCACGCACCACGCATATGCCCGCCTCGCATATCGAGGCACGCCTTCCGGTGGCTGTCTCAAAGTCTATCGCAATGAAACTCAGTCCACGCATCAGTCATTTCTCCTTTCTTTTTTATAGTTCTACATATTTCTGACAAGGTTATGCACCTCGCCGCATTACAAACTCATTGTGGCATGAAACATGCACAGAAGCATCAGGACTCCATAATCCCAAGACATACTCCCACAAAACAATGCTTATTTCATGGGACATCAGGCAGCTGCTTATAAGCAAAAACAGTCGTCTCTCACGCACATGCTACCATAATGTCCGCCGCCATACAACCCCGCCATGCCAATATAGCAAATACAGCGTGAGCGAAAGAATTATAAACATGCCTGCAAATCACATATGACATCTTAGATTATGCAAAGATAAATATCACTTTCTGAAAACCGTACCATAGTGAAATGTTTTTTTAATTCGGCCATCCATATCAGCACAAAACGTATCTCTTTATTCCACGATTTGGCATTTTTCCACATTATGTGCATAATATGAGCCGAACTCCAATAAATAAAAGAAAAGCATAAGCACATCCAGGTATAATGCAAAAAGAAAACATCAGATATTCGCATACACATCCCAGCTCTCAGACAAATCCCAAATACGGAAAGCCTACCGGCAATACAACAAAGGGCCTTACCATGTATGTGAAAGCAAAAACGTAAGCATTAGACACAAAACAAAATCGGCCAAGCATTGATACCTCTCTGCTCAGCCGATTTCCTTGTACCCAGACCCGCATTTGAAATATTAAATTTGGAACAATCAGTTTAAATAGCAAAACGATGAAGTTTAAACTAAACTGATTATTAAATGTTTATATCGGAATATAAAAATGATTCTATTTAATTGGATTGAAACAAATTTGGGATAAACGGGAACAATTTGGGAACATTTCACAATCTTTGCTGTGTTCAATCCAGAAATAGAATCGAAGCTTATGAAAGTGACTGCATTCATACTAAAAACGGCAAAGAAGAATGATTTGGAGACCAAAGCCACCATCTATTTCCGCCTGCGTGACGGAAAGAAAGACATCAAGGCGGCAAGTGAGCTTTCCATTAGCCCCAATCATTGGAGCCCGGAAAAGCAGGGATATAAAGACCGTGTGGCATTAGTGCCGGAAGATGAAAAGATAGACTTGAACCATAAGGTACAGGCATTGACCAGAAAGATTGAAAGGGAATATAGGGATGATGCCGACAGCAAATGGTTGGGAGAAGTGATAGACATATTCCATCACCCGGACAAATACAAGACAGAAGAAGAACTGGCCGCTGAAAATCCGCCAACTTTTGCCGAACTGTTTGACGAGTTTTTGGAAAAGCATAGTCTGTCGGAAGTGAGGAAAAAGAATTTCCGTGTGGTAAAAAGAGCTCTCATGCGCTATGAGCTGTTCATCAGAGAAACAAGAAGGGGCATGAAAGACTTTTCGCTGGACAGGTGACACCGCAACAAGTGCAGACATATCAGTTCTTCTATCGAAAATTTCTTTTCCATATTCTCTTCTGTTTTTTGCAAAAATGAATGGAAGTCGTGTCAATTTAAAGGACAGCTGTGATTTTTTCTCATCTTATGCTTTGATGTTGCATATCCTTAACGGAACTTTGCAGCAAGAGATAGTGCGTTTCTCACTGAGATTGAAAACTTTCTTTGGAAAATTCGCTATATTTGTTTTAGAATTCATTCACTTTAAAAATATACGATTATGAAAACATTATCAGATCAATTGACCGAACTTTACGAAAGTAAGTGGAACGGATTAATGGAACAACTGGAAGCCAATGGATTGCGAGACAAACTGCAATGTCCGTTCTTAATTTCTCTGTTGCGCTCGGGACAAAAGAAAGAAGAAAGAGAAAAAGAACAAGTGCTAATAGGTTATGATAAATGGTATGCTCAAAAAGGAACTTCTGAACATGAAGAATGGTACACCAAAGCCGACATCAAAATCATGTTCTTTGGTAAAGAGCCAAATGGTTGGGAACGAGACAATGCTGAAGAACATTTAGATGTAGGTGATTTAATGGCTACCTATGAAAACTTCCTTGATGACAATTATGTGGCAATGGAAGGAAATGGAGGATATTTTAGTGGTGGAAGTCAATTCTTCAAAAGAGGAATCAACGGTATCATGGCAGAAATTAAAGATAATTTGCTCAATGCATATCCTGGCAAGCGTGTCTCTATGATTTGGAATGAAATTTCTAAACTTTCTGCCCGTACTACAAAAGGTGGTGGTGCCGTAAATGCAGATGTGCACGAAATAGAGAAGAACTTTTTCCACGTGATTCCGGATGAAGTTGAAATTCTTAAACCGGATATATTGGTATTCTTTATTGGACCGGGAATGGAAAACAATAAATACTATAATTACATATTGGAGAACTTTAAGTTAAATGGGAAGCCAAATCCGTTACCCAATTTGCCTACGGACGAGGATGTCATCAAACTTCCTATTGAGGGTGTAAAATCCGCATATAAAACTTATCATCCCGGATATGCACCTAAAGATGCGAATACATTTCATTGGAAACTTTACGATGCCATTCTTAAAGATATCAAAGAAAACATAGACAAACTTTTAAAGAAAGAATAACTTGTGAATCACTTTAGCATAACTTGACCTCATCTTTGCATTGAAAATAGATGGAAAGATGAGGTTTCATTTTTCCTATTGTACAACTAAAAATTAGAAGAATATGGAAAAGAAAAACAAAGTGGTAAGCCAACGCCTGCAAAAGCAATTGATGAAATTGACACGTAATGGGCAGTCCGAAGAAGCTGTAAAGCTGCTTGAACCTATTGCGCAAGGAGGTAATCCCAATGCACAATACCAATTAGGACAACTGCTTTTCAATATTATGAGAGACAAAAAAGATTATACCGGCATAGAAAAAGTGGTTTATTGGTATGAAGAAGCAGCCAAACAAGGGTATGCCAAAGCAATGGCTGCGCTTGGTGAATTGTATTTTCCAGGAAGTTGGGATACTTGGATGGGAACAATCAAACAGTCACCTACATTTACCTTACACACAGACCTGCACAAATCGTTGTCTTATTTCGTACAGTCATCTGAAAACGGAGAGTGGTTAGGTGCTACTAATTCTACTTCGATTTACAATCTGCTGCATTCTCGAACAGCCACCGATGATGAGAAAAATGCCGTCATGCAGATGTTGGTATATCTCGCAAAGAAAGGTGACAGGGATGCTGCAAATGATTTACTTCACATGTGGATGATTCATTTCCACTACCCTGACAGGGCGCCGGATGTCATTCATCTCACGCAAGATGAGTTGCTGCATACGGACTGGTTCTTGCTGTTGTTGGATTATGAAACGGAATGTGAAAAGAAGCATGAATATAGTGGAACAGACGCTACTCGTTTGTTATCCGATTTAGCAGAAAAAGGCAATCAGGAAGCGTTGGACATGTTGACCGATATTGGGATGCAAGTCGGTAAATTGGTAGCATGTTGGGCCGGAGACATTCATTACAAACGCCAGGAATATGAGACGGCCCTGAAGTGTTATCTGCTTGGCGAATATCCTCGTATGCTGGGACAAATGTATGAGCGGGGCGAAGGCACTGCCCCCGATGCAGAAAAAGCATTCCATTATTACGAAGAAGCGGAAAGTTATTGTAATATAGGAAGGTTGTATGAGCAGGGCATCGGCACGAAGCAGGATTTATGGAAGGCATTTGAATGTTATCGTGAAATTATTGACAGAAAAATCTATGAGCATTATTCAGAGGAAGAGAAAAACGAAATCTTGTCCGTTCGCCGTTCATTCCGCCGCTTGAAGAAAATTCTGTTCGCACAAAAAGACGAGATATGGATGACTGTAGCTACAAATAAGCCACAATCTGCGTGCAGTTTCTCGTTCATCAGCTATGGTGATTGTCTTTTCACAATAGATTGGGGTGACGGGCAAGTGGAGGAGATAAACAATGAGAAGGGAGAAGAAATCCATATGGAACATACATATATCGAGCCGGGAGAATGGCACATATGCTTGAGAAGCGATGAGACTCATACTCTGACCTCTTTCCATTATACTTGCGAGACATATACACTAAAAGCGTTGGATGTAACGCAATGCCCGATACTAACCGACTTGTATTGTGTTGATCAGGCGTTGAGGCACTTGGATGTTTCTCAAAATTCAAGATTAGAACGTCTGGTTTGTCGTGGAAATAAACTCCGTGCATTGAATATCCGAAAAAACAATCGTCTTACTCAACTTGATTGTTCGGATAATCCTTTACATCATTTGGATTGGCATCCACGATATTCGGTACTGGCCAAAGTTTGTATGAAAGGCGCGTTAAACTTCGACCAGATTGCTTCTCTCGGTATTTTATTGAAAAGCAACAAAGGGGAAGAATGCGAGCATATCACGGAAACTCCATTTGAGCCTGTTTTTCTTCCACTCTCTTATTATATGCGTTGCATGGATTGGAGTGGAGTGAAAACCAAAATGAAAGAAGGAGGATACCCCATAGAGAAAATACGTTCTTGGGCAAAGTACAAATATGCGTTTGACGACATGCGCTCTCGAAAGGATTTATGTTATACGGGCGTTGACCGCATTGTCTGCGAAGGCGGTTACACCTATTATTGGCTTTATAGCCGCCGCAAAAAGCAATACGTCCACCAAGACCTTGAGGATGTGCTTATGAATTCCACCCCGTGGAGCGAGACATTGGACATGCCTGTGGAGATAAGGGAAAAGGAAGGGTGGATGATGTTGCCGCAAGTGACTTGGGCGGACGTGTTTTGCGCCTGTTTCTCCGAGATGACCAATTCGCATTGGCAAGAAACAGAAGAAATTGTTCGGGAAGAACGGGAGTTTTGGAAGAAACTTCGCCAAAGACAGGAGAAATACGTATGAGATTGGATTATAAAGGAAAACGTTTGTTTGCATTCTCGGATACGCATGGTATGCACCGAAAATTAAGCATCCCCAAAGGCACAGATATTCTGATTTGCGCAGGGGATGTCGTATTGGATTTTCAAGAGGACGGGTTGAGTGATTTCTTTGACTGGTTTTCTTCCTGTCCGGCACAGCTTCGCTTGTTTGTGCCGGGCAATCACGAAATCATTTTCGACCTTTATCCGGAAGAAGCCCGCCAATTGATGCCTACAAACGTAACTTTACTTGAAGATTGCTGCATAGAATATGACGGCATTACTTTCTATGCCATTTCCAGCAGGGTGATTCAGCAAATGCAATGGTTAGGAGAGGAATGTGAGTTGCCTTCTGAAACGGATTTTTTGATTATCCACATTCCCCCGAAAGACATATTGGATGAAGGTATGGGTAGTGAGATATTGAAACAAACTGTCTTAGAATACCAACCGAAATATCATCTTTTCGGTCATGTACATTCTAAAGGAGGATTATACGAAGAAAGGTGGAACACAAAGTTTGGCAATATCTCCACCCTTCAGGCACTTTGCAAAACGGAAGATCAGTATGGGCTATAGTGTTTTCCATTTTGGTCTGTGATATGCTGGCATACCAGATGGGCTTCCACCCAAAAATCATTTAACCGCAATAAGTCCGGAATGGAGTAAGGCTTGTGCGTGCAAATGTCATGTACGGCATGACACACGACTATGTGTTCCAATTCCGCACGGCGTAAATGCCCTTCTGCCCATGTCACACCATCATCCCATACATCCACACATTGTAACTGCTCATCTGTCATATCCGAAGTGTTTTTGGGTGAATAATTACAAGAACATTCTTCGATTTCGGGAAGTCCCCCATTACAATCTTCAAGCAAATAGTAAATCAATTCAATCATATAAGCAAAATCGGAACCATAATAACCATCTTCCGGTAATTCCAATATAGACTCCACCCCACAGAATACATACCTCAGTGTACCACGGATGACATAATCGTCATCAAAAGATTCATCTTTGGGGCTATTAATCAATGTGCGATAGAGGTTTGCCATACGATGGTACATCTTCTTGGTCAAACTATTCAGCAATTCATTAACCGCTTCAAAGCGTTTGATTTCCTGTGAAGTAGCTTGAAACATTCGGTTGAGAATCAAGCTCCGTGTACTTACTAAATCTTCTATCTTTTCTATCTGTACTGCACCGATATGCCTCAAATCAAGGCTTCCCTTTTCCTGTTCGCCCATGAGCTTTTTGATTTCCGCTTCCACTTCCAACAGCAAAGCACGTTTCTTGTCCACATTATTTTCTTGATAGATGTAATCCGCCAAATCTTCTGCATATAAATCCATAATCGTCTTATTTATTGAATGATGTGACAAAAATAAGTTCACCTTATGCCAAATGGAAGCACAGGACTGCTTATTTCTCATAATAACAAAATCTTTTTTAGCTTATGCTTTATTTTGGCATAACTTTATGCGATATTTGCATTATTGAACTCAAAACTTTGTATTATGGAACAACTGACATTCAAATCTTTGCTCGCTCGGTTCAGTTTTGATGACATCTTACCTGAATTTAAAGCCTTATATCAAAAGCTAAGGTCTGATTTGTTTGAACAGACAGACTGGGATATTTATCGAGACATATATCAAGACTTACGAACGCGTAAAGAAAAAGAAGGTAAGTCAAAGTATGCCATTCAAATAAATGAACGCTGGGGCGAATCACAAATTGCAGGTTCAAACTGTTGCTTGTTTTATGAAGATGGAAATGATTACGACTATCGGGGAATAGGTAGCTATCCTTATCTGTCAGAGATCTTAGGCTTGGAAATCATTATCAATGGCAATGTCGCGCTTTCATTAGAAGAATTGACCGCAGGCTTGCTTTGGGAGATTACATATGACAAGCGTAATGGATTAACGGATGTTGATCTGGAACATCTGACCTTTAAGTATTTGCTTACACGTTTCAGTTTTGATGACATCTTAAGCGATTTCAAGACCTTGTATCAAAGGAATGCACCAAAATCATTTCTGAAAGCGAATTGGGAAGCTTATCGAAAAGTTTATCTATTCCTTCAGCAACTTAAACTTTCAGAATCAAAGTATTGTATTTATCTGGCATCCCGTTGGGAAGGATGTTCGCCTTTGATTGACATGAATTGTTCCATCTACGATAAAAATGGAGATGAGATTTGTCAGCCCATGGCAACATATCCCATATGGTCGGAAATATTGAACATGAGGATTATCATTGAATATGATATGATAATCAGACCACAAGAACTGACTGCCGGATTGCTTTGGGAAATCACTTATTATGGAGAAACAGACAAAATGATTCAAGAACATCTTGAAAAAATGTTTAAATAGCAGATTTATAATCAATAATAAAATGGAATGTGTTACAGTTAAAATGCTAACAACGGGATTGAGCTTTGAGCATATGCTGCCTGTACTTGACGTATTACATAACCGATTCGAGGCTCAACCGTTTCGAGATTGTGATGTGGAAAAATATCGGAAGTTATACATGGCACTTCGAGAACAGGAAGCTATCGACTCTGAATTTTCCATTTATGTGACCACAAATTTGTCCGATTACCCGCCATTCAAGAAATTGAGTTTTGTGGATATGCACTTTGCTATATACGACAAGAAAGAAGATAGCTTTCATGGTTCAATAACAGACTATCCGTCATTATCAGAACTTTTAGGAATGGAAATCATACAGGGAGGCGAATATGTATCCACTCTTGAAGAACTGCAAGCAAACCTGTTTTGGGAACTTGCTGTCGTTCGCAAAACAAAAAACGCATAGATATTATGACAAAAGATTTATTTGACAAATACATTTGGTTAGTAGACACTATCTACAGAGCCGGAAAAATCACGTTTGAGGAAATCAACGAGCGTTGGCTTCGTTCACGATTGAGTGAAGGGGAAGATATTCCATTAAGAACCTTCCATAACTGGCGCATTGCCATCGAACAAGTCTTTGATATAAATATCAATTGTAACCGGAAAGGTGGCTATTACTACTATATCGAAAATGCAGATGATATGCAAAAAGGAGGTACCCGTAATTGGTTGCTCAATACGTTTGCAGTTAATAATCTGATAAACGAAAGCCATCATTTGAAACGGAGAATCCTATTTGAAGAAATTCCTTCTGGCAGAAAATACCTCACGCCTGTCATTGAAGCCATGCGTGACGGATTAGAATTGGAGCTATATTATCAAAGTTATTGGTACGAAGAACCAAGTACCTATACGTTACAACCTTATTGCATCAAAGTGTTTAAGCAGAGATGGTATGTCATCGGTTTCTGCAAAGAGCGGAATAATATCCGCACCTTTTCTTTGGATAGAATACAACAACTGACCACCTTGGACACGAAGTTTATTTATCCAAAAGATTTTGATCCAGAAGCCTACTTTGCAGACTATTTCGGTATTATGATTGAAAACAAGAAATTGGAAACCATTCGGATTAAAGTCTATGGAATGCATGTACAATATATCCGTGCTTTGCCTTTGCACCATTCCCAATGCGAAATTGAGACAACAGAAGATTATTCCATCTTTGAGTACCGTATGAAACCGACCTTAGACTTCCGGCAGGAATTACTCTCAAGAGGGGCGGATGTGGAAGTACTTGCTCCTTTATTCTTTCGGGAAGAGATAGTTCAGTCGGTGAATAAAATGAGTTCATTATACAAATAAACAGTAATCTTACATATAAATGAAAAAGAAATATACTGATACTCAATCCTATTTTCAAGATTGGGTACAAATCAAAAAGAAAGAAGTGCAGAATATGGAAGAATCCATGAGGGAAAATCCGTTATATCAGAAGGAAGTGAACCCAATGGATGATGATGAAACTTGGTCAAAGCGATTCCATTTCATACTTCACAAGGGACTCCCCGAAAAAGAATGGAAAGCATATCAAAAAGGCATAAGACAAGACCGTTTACAGATTTGGGCAATGTTTATGAATGAGAATCCAGACTACGATTATCATTATTTCTTGAATCTGTTGAAATTCAAATTGGAATGGATGATTTTCTATTGGGAGAACTTTGGACATTTAGCTCGTGCGGAGCAAGATATCAGTCGAATGCGGATTGCTACAAGGCTTTTGGATATTATAATGGACGAAAATTCTGATGCTCCAATCCCTTATGTGAATATGAAAAACAAACATCGCTTCCGTGTATATCATAAATAGCAGGGTATGTATAATGAAGATAGCGAATATGAAGCTCGCTTTCGCAAAGCGTATTGTCTATTCTTTAGATTCTTAGAATATCATCTGTTAGGATGGTGGGATTAAATTGTTGCTTGATCCTTTTTTACTTACGTTTAATCGCATTTAGGAAGTGAGAAATTAAGTATGGTCGGGAACAAAACGGTAACAACAGACACAAAACAAAATCGGTCAAGCATTGATACCTCTCTGCTCAGCCGATTTCCTTGTACCCAGACCCGGTACAAGGCATAGAAATCATAGGAAAATAAAAGAATTTATCTTCCTTATTATCAGTCATTTGTATATTTCTTATTTTCTCCATTTTTGCCATATTTTGCCCATTTTTCGTCATTAAGTACACTTTTAGTACACTTTGAAATTTCATTTTCTTTTGTACCTTTGCAATATCGAAAAACAAAAGAAAATCAATTATTTAGCGTAATCACCCGGTTACGGTATCTAAATCGGGATAAAACCTCTAAACAATGGCAAAGTTAGAAAATAAAACGAAAGAAAACCCTTAATTGGAGCAAAACAGGCTGTCGGACGGCAGAATTAGTTTGTATCTGGAGTATTATTTGGGTAGAGAGGAAAAGCCTGTATTGGATGAAAACGGTAATCAGGTGTATTATGAAAGCGGTAAGATGCGGGGAAAGCCGAAGTTCGCTATCAAGCATCACAGGCGAAAAGAGAACCTCAGCCTGTATCTGATAGAGAAGCCACGTACCCCTGCTGAACGCCAGCAGAACAAGGAAACACTGGAGCTTGCTGTAAAAATACGTGCCGAACGTGAACAGGAGTTTAAGGAAAGTATGTTGGGCTATCGCCTGAAAAAAGACCGGAACGTGAATTTCTTGGATTATTTTCAAGCCTATATCAATGACTATACCAAGAAAGACATTCGGATGGTGCAAATCGCCCTAAGCCGCTTCAAGGACTTTTTGAAGGAGCATTACCCTATGCACGAGTTCGGCATCAAGCCGGAACTTATCACGAAGGACATGATGGAACAGTTCGTAGCTTATCTGCAATCCCGGAGCGTGGGCGAAGGGGCTAAAAGCATCTTCCAGCGTTTCAAGAAGGTTATCCACTATGCGATTGACCACGATGTGATGCTGAAAGACCCCTGCAAAGGCGTTACCTGCAAGGCGGATAGCCAGATACTACGCAAGGACGTGCTTTCGCCGGAAGAAATCCAGCGGTTGATTGCGTGCCATTATGACAACAAGAACCCCAACGTAAGGCGTGCGTTTATCTTTTGCCTGTATTGTGGCTTGCGCTTCTGTGATGTGAAAGACCTTACCTATAAGAATATCGACTACGCTAATAAGCTGCTAAAATTTGAACAGAACAAGACCAAAGGTCATTCCGCCAGTAGCGGTGTGGTCATTCCGCTCAATGACGGTCTTCTTTCGCTTGTGGGAGAACCGCCGGCAGACGGTAACAAAGACGCTCTCATCTTCAACCTGCCCTCGTATGAAAGTTGCTGCAAATCCGTCAAGCGTTGGGTGAAAAGAGCCGGGATAGATAAGCACATAAGCTGGCATTGCGGCCGTCACTCATTCGCCGTGAATATCCTCAACAATGGGGCGAACATCAAGACGGTTGCCAGCCTGCTCGGGCATAGCGGACTGAAACATACGGAGAAATACACCCGTGCGGTGGATAAGTTGAAAGAGGAAGCGATAAACAGCCTGCCGGAATTAAAGTTTTAACCATAAAAGACTTACCTTTGCAATTATGGACTTTGAAGCATTAGTAAAACATATCAGCACGATACAAAGCACGTTGCAGGCGCAAGCCGCACACGCTGTAAACCTCGCCCTGACTGCCCGCAATTGGCTCATGGGCTGCTATATCGTGGAGTTTGAGCAAAACGGTGAAGACCGTGCCGCATACGGCGAACAACTGTTGAAGAAACTGGAACAGCGGTTGAATGTCAAAGGACTGAACGAGCGCAGGTTTCGTGAGTTCCGGCGGCTATACCTTGTTTATCCGCAACTGAAAGAGCCTATCGCACAATACATATTGGCAGGAAGCGAAATTCGGCACACACTGTCCGCCGAATTCACAGGTCCAATTCGGCACACGGTGAGTGCCGAATTACAATCCGTTAATAATCAACCAAGTGAATGGAATACACAAGCTGATAGATTATTTGAAAGATTACCGTATTCTCATTTTAAAGTTTATTTCTAAAATAGAAAATCCGGTCAAACGTGCTTTCTATGAAATGGAAGCAATAAGGGGTTGTTGGTCAGCAAGAGAACTGGAGCGGCAAATCAATTCCCTCTATTACGAGCGCAGCGGATTGTCGAAAAACAAAGAAGCCTTATCTGCTTTGGTGCAACGGCAAGCCATGCCGCTGCAGCCCAAAGACATTATTAACACGCCCGTTAAGTTGGAGTTCTTGGGATTGAACGACCGTGCTTTGGTAACGGAAAACGACTTGGAGCAATCCATTCTGGACAACCTGCAACGCTTCCTGTTGGAAATGGGACATGGCTTCTGCTTCGAAGCACGCCAAAAGAGAATCCTGATAGACGGGGATTATTTCTTTGCCGACCTCGTGTTTTACCACCGCATTTTGAAATGCCATGTCATCGTGGAATTGAAGATAGACAAGTTCCGCCACGAATACGCTTCGCAACTGAACCTATATCTTAACTACTTCAAGGCGGAAGTGATGCAACCCGACGACAATCCGCCTGTCGGCATCCTGCTTTGCACCGAGAAGGGCGACACGTTGGTAAAATACGCCACTGCCGGATTAGACCCGAACATCTTCGTGCAAAAGTATATGATAGAACTTCCCACTGAAGAGGAAATTAAGAAGTTCATTTCAACTGCAAACTATTAGCAATAAAAAACACTACTGGCGAAAAGAAGGAAAGCCATTCTTTCTCTTTTCGCCAGCACGTTTATTACTTCCAACAAGAATAGGTTTAGGTTAGTTTGGATGTATATACAAAAGACAGAACTAAACCGTAAATGCAGACGATAATTATAGCAAGTCACTTATGGATACATTCTGTTCTTCCAAGACTATATTAGCATCATTATCGCATTTTTCAGGCTTAATCCGCTCTATACGACGAATATGTTTTGCCCTATTAGCTATAATTAACGGTACACGCTCGACAACAACAACCGATGTGTCAAGCCCCAACGCACTCGGTTCTCCAATGCCTATCTTTCTAATTAAGGCATAAAGGCTCATCAGCAAATTTTGTCGGCGGTTACGGGAATCTTCAGGATAATATATCCGGTGGATAATAATAAAGCGAAAATCACCCGGTATGCCATTCTTATGCAATGAAGGATAAGAGCTTGTTAGTTCTACTTCACCATCCGCAACAAGGTCATCAACTACTTGTCGTAAATAAAGGCTCACGCGCGGTTCTATACGAAAACCTATACGCATGGTTATACTAAACAATGTCCCTTTTATTAATGTGGAACAATTATATTCAAGTGTGTCTGGTGTATCCACAAATTCAAGGTTAATAAGCCAATAATGATCTGCCCGTTTAGGCTGCTTATTAATTATGGAATACAACAATTTATCGTCCACACAACCTTCTTTGTCTGCATGATTCACATAGACAAGATTAGAAGCATATTTGGATATGCTTTCGTCCGCCTTAATATCAGAAATAATGTTGTAGTATTCACTTAACCGTTTGGAAGACATATGTTTTCGACGAATTTTGTTGGCACTTACCCATACAAACATGATAAAACATAATAATCCACCTATTAACAGCGTAAACCAACCTCCGACCATAAATTTGGACAGGTTTGCAGCAAGGAAAATACCTTCAATAACACAATATCCGCCGACAAACAGTATTGATAGAATGCGTGGAATGTTATGCATATGCAAATAGAATCCCAACAACAATGTTGTCATCAACATTGTAATAGTTATGGCAAGTCCATAAGCGGCTTCCATGTGGGTGGAATCTCGAAACAACAATATAGTAAATATTACTCCAATATACATTACAAGGTTTACCATTGGAATAAATGACTGACCTTTTACGTTGGTAGGGTGCTTAATACGCATACGAGGCCAGAAATTCAAGTTCATAGCTTCACTCAATATGGAAAATGAACCGCTTATTAGAGCTTGGCTCGCAACAATAGCTGCCCCGGTAGCCATTGCTATGGAAAACAACAGTATTTCTTGTGGCATGATTGAATAAAATGGGTTCACTGTACCTTCTGCACTTTCCGGATGATGCAATACCCACGCTCCTTGCCCCAAATAATTTAGAATAAGCATCACCTTTACAAATATCCAACTGACCGTAATATTTCGTCTGCCACAGTGCCCTAAATCAGAGTATAAGGCTTCTGCACCAGTGGTACACAAGAAAACGGCACCCAATATCAGAAACCAGTGGGGGGATTCCACTAATAACCGTATGGCATAGTAAGGATTGAATGCCTTGAATACTTGAGGATAGGAAGTCAGACTGATAGCTCCGGCGATTCCAAGAAGCAGGAACCAAAATAGCATAAATATGCCAAATGACCGTCCTATATTTTCTGTACCAAAACGCTGAACGAAAAATATAATGGTAATAATGGTCAGTGTAATAGGAATCACAGGCAGATGCGGACTGATACTTTCAAGTCCTTCTATGGCAGTTGTGACCGTAATAGCTGGAGTGATAATACCATCAGCAAGTAAAGTGCTCGCACCGATAATGGCAATGATGTAAATCCACCTTCTTCTGTGGCGGCGTAAAAGGGCATAAAGCGCAAGTATGCCACCCTCCCCGTTATTGTCGGCACGGAGAGCCACCAGCACATATTTCACCGTAGTCTGAAGAGTAAGCGTCCATATGATACAAGACAATGCGCCTAAAACATAATTTTCATCAAGAGCTTCTCCAGTATGAATGATGGCTTTCATAACATAGAGTGGCGATGTTCCAATGTCACCAAAAACAATACCCAATGTGATGAGTAACCCGGCAAATCCAAGTTTATGTTGAATATTGCCTTCTTTTGATAGGTTTGCCATAAAAAGTAGTTTTTTGTTCTACATATATTTGTTTTCCTTTTAAGCGGCGCAAATATAAAATAAAATCTTAACAATAAGATTTCATTTTTCTTTTTTCGTGAAAATTATCATATAAACCTTGACGATGGTCAAGGCTTGTCTAAAAAAAATAGTCTGTTTGAATTACGTATAACTATTAAACTCAAAAGCCGAAGTTATGGGAATTATCCTTCACCTCGGCTTTTTGCTATTTACTGATTTCCTAACCTATCAGCTTCCTTTTTCAACTGCTCAGCCTGCTCATTAAGCAGCTTTGCCCGTTCCAAGGCTTCCGCCTGCCTACGGCAACGTTCCTCAAAATCTAGTACCCAATCCGTCAGGTTGCGGATAAAACGCTCGTCCCGCTGCCACTTGAACTTATTCTCCAGTCTTTCAAGGGTATTGCCGTCCGCTTGTCCCTGCATCAACAGATAACGGTATTTCATGTCGTTGTCCTGCAACTGCCCCATCCGTTCAGCCAGACGGACATTCAGGAACAGGGACGTGGTACAGACAATCAGACCTGCCGAAAAGAGGAATAGCTTCGGGCGTACCAAAGAAGTTACTTTGTTGTAAATCCGCCGATGAAACGGTACGGGTTTGGCTTCTTCTTTTTCTGCCATGCGCTCATCATGGTACCGCTTCATTGTTTCCAGCATTTCCTTGAGACAGCCGAAAGTGGCTACTACATAATTCTTGACCTCCCCGAAAGATTGCCGTTGTTCCTGTCCTGATTTCCGCAGTTCGGCAAGCCGGGTCATGATGTCTTGCAACTCTTTTTCGGGAACCGCCGGGTTCCTGCGTAACTCAGACAATGCCCGTTCTATAGCCTCCAGTCAGGAAAGGGTTTCCTCGCGTCCGGCTGGCGTCACCTGCGCTTCCTGCTTCTCCTTCAGTTCCGTGACCATGGAGAGAAGCCCCTCTAAAATCAAATTTTCTTCCATATCCGTTTACAGTTTAAGTTGTCTTTTCTTTTTCTTCTTCTTTTTTCTCAGATTCCAGTCGATTTCTTCGTCCGATGGAGCAGACGGCGAAACATTGAACAGGCTGAACAAGCCCATTGAAGAGCTGTCGTTCCTTTGCAGCGTTTGCTCAGGCTCCCAAATAGGTGCGGAAACTATCTGCTGCCGGCTATTTTCTGTGGTATCCATTCCTGCGTTCCCGAAATGCTTATCCAGTTTGGAGAAGCTGAAATTGCGGTCTATTTCCGAACCTTTGAACGTATAGGCACCTTTGGTGAAGGAGATGCCCTGCACCTCGTCTGTACGCCCTTTATACTTGAAGCGGATGCCGATGCCCTTTTCTGCCAGCCGCTCCTGTAACTGCCGCCAACTTTTGGACTTGCCGATTTCATTCCTCACAGCCGTGTAAATCTCGTATTTCGACTTGTCCGGCTCTTTCAGGCGATGCCGCTTAACCAGTTCCTTGCCTTTGGCGAAGTATAGCCCGTGCTTGGCTTTCAGCTTCTTGCACACCTGCTCGTTGCGGTACATGTCGTTCCTGTCCGAGATGGTCTTGCCGTTGTTGTCTATGCGATTGAACACGATATGCACATGCGGATGCTCCCTGTCTTGGTGGCGCACGATGATGTACTGCGTATCGGTGATTTTCATCTCGCGCATATACTCTTGCGCAAGTTGTATCATCTTCTCGTCCGTCAGCTTGGGCGCATCGTTTACCGAATAGCTCAGCGCGATATGTCCGACTGGCTTGCCCAGACGGGGATTCATGGAGGCTTGTGCGCAGAAGCAACGGATGATGTCCTGCCAGCTTTCCGCCAGTACTCCGTCCGCATGGAGCAAGACCGCCTGCTGCTTGCCCAGCACGTAGTCCACACAGCCCTTAAACCCGCTTCCTTTCCTTATTTTTCCAATCATCCGACAAATGGCTTATGATTTCCACTATCCTGTTCTTAAGTTTCACCAGTTCGACCGCCACTTTCGCAAAGCCTCCGGCATTTGCCCGGTGCGCCAGCTGGTTGATGTTGTTCGCTTCGCCTGCCAGTTTGCGGAGGATGTCCGTATCCTGCCTGTTCAGCCGGGGCGTTATCTCTGCCGACACGACAGCCTGCCGCACATACTCGCTGACACGCAGCCCGGCTTCTGACGCCCGCTTCCTAACGGCGTAATACTGCAACTCGGTCAGCTTCGTGCTGACCACACGTCTTTGCTTGTCTATCCGGTTCTTTGCCGGACGACCGCCTGATTTGTTCCTTGTATCTGTCATACATTTTTATCTTTGGAAGTTGTCTTGAAAATTGCGACCGACGGGAGCGGTTTCCTTTGCGGGGAGCAAAGCAAGGCGGTTTCGGTCTACCGAAACATAACCTTGCTTCCCCTAAGAAACTTCTGCCCGTTGCTCACAGTGTCTATCTCCGCCGGGTTAGATTCCCATGCCTTTCTTCTGCCTTAGCAGCAGTTTCTGTCCGTTTTTCTGTTCCTGCTTCCTGCCGCACAGGTAATCGTTCAGGTCGGAATATTCCCGGTAATTGTGCGAGAAATCCCGTACCCGATAGGAGTATTCCGCTGTGATGGCTTGCGTTGCCCGGATGCCTGCCCCGTCATTGTCGAGCAGGCAGTGGATGCGTTCATACTGCCCCAATGCGTCAATGGCTTTCTGTACATTGGCGGTGGAGTTGAGTATGACGTAATCCTGCCTGTCAAGGTTGGGCAGGACAAGGATGCCATGCCCTGTGTGTGTCGGATTAACTACTATAGCAGGAATTTGATTGTCGTGGAAGGTAAGCATTATTTTCGTGCCACGGCCTCCATCCGCTCTTCTGGCTTCAGCGCGCAGCCCGGACTGGATGTCTTTGCCCGCATCGTTGTCAGCGATAAAACCTTATGGCAGCAGGTGTTCAGGTAGACCGTCTCTCACTGCCTTTGGCGCTATCCCACTTGCCGCGTCTTTAACTTCTTCAAGTCGATGCGGTTGAAATCGTAACAAAGTACTCAATGATGGGAAAAATTCCACCAAAAGGTGTAAGTTTCTCAAATTATATTCGTATTTTTGCCATGTCTTGCTGGTGATTCGTCTTCTTTTTTGCAGCACTAAGAGTTATGTGAATTTTCCGACATGGCAAAATCCTGAGCAATATTTTGCTGCTTAGGAACTTATAAATAAATCTAAATTATAGTGCTGCGGAATTTAGAGTATATGGACAATAAAAGAAGCGAAACGAACAATATAACTTATAGTAAGCCAAAGTGTGTTAGCAGGATTATCGTTTTTTTGGTGATATGCTTGGTGGGCTCGATCTTAGTTGCTGCACCTTTTATGGGCCTTTTCTTAAATAACGGGGACAACGCAGTCGCTTCCAAATTGGCACCAGATCTCATGGCTATGGCCTGCTCTGCATTCCTATTAGTCGCGTTGGCCATAGAGAATAAAATAGAAAAGCTTGACTTATGGATGTTGCGGCCATCGGCACTTCAAATGAAAGTGGTTTCGATTTCCATTCTCTTAGGTCTGCTTTGGCAACTTGCCATATATCTCATTTGTCAGTTGAGCAATACGGCCTATCCACATCCTACTGCGGAACCATCCCCACTGCTCATTTCTATTGTCTCGACAGGCCTGTTAGGTCCTTTCGCTGAGGAAATGCTGTTCAGAAAATGGCTCGTCAGCATGATGGAAAGAGGTGGCTTTAACCCCGTTGCTATCATTGTGTGCAGTTCCATCTTGTTTTTCTGCGCCCATCTTGGAGACTCTTTCTTAAGAGTTGACACGCTTGTCTTTGCAATACCTTTATGCTATCTGTTTATCAGATACCATGATGTGAGATATTGCTTCATCGCTCATGCCGTCTGTAATCTGGCAGGAATAGTTTTCCCTCTTCTCATTCACTAAATCTTAAATTCGTGAAAAATATTATTGCGTTGGTTGTTTGTTGCCTTTTAGGTGTAGAAGCAAAGGCACAAGTACAAGTACAGTTCAGGCTGTTAGACAGCCATACACGGCAACCTATTGAATTCGCATCGGTCTTCAATGCAAGAGGAACACTGCTGACGACTTCAGACTCCGAAGGTTATATTCGTTTTAAGGACAGTGTTCCTAAGTTTTCCGTATCCCATGTGGCCTACCTGAACAAAGATGTTGACACCGACACTTTGAAGGACAAGGTGTTGTACATGGATACCCGGGAGCAAGCGCTAAACGAGGTGTCAGTTGCCACGAAACGTCCTGAATACGTTGTGTTTGAGGCTTATTTCAGAGCACCGCAGTTCTATAACGGACAACTGGAGTATTATTATGATGGCGTGGCTTACTACTTTGTCAAACTTAAGAATGGTGAGGTAGACCATCGTACGCTTGCCGCAAGATATTTAGCTGACGACAGCATCAAGAAAGAAGAATGCAGGAATGGAAGTCTTTTATCATACGCACCTCCTTTTCCCGTTCCTGACTTCTATGGTGTTGGCAAAAACAAGGAAGCGATGAATCCGGCATCCTGGCGAACAGACACGCTCGCTGCAAAAGTGCTGTTCAGTTTCGACCATCTTTATCCTGACACTGTAAAGTCCTTGTCTCTTGGCAAATATAATCAGCAATTAAGAAGTTCCCACTCCAGCGAGGTTTATGCGCTTCGTCCTGATGGAATCACCTATACCGATATGGTCTCCAGCCGGTGGTCCCGACAGATGACGGTAACCATTAAGGACGTCCGCAAGATATATGACCAATGGGAAGAAGTGTACATCACTAAGGCTTCTTTCGCCGACAAGCAGGATGTGAAGAAGTTCAAGGACGAGAAGATTGGTATAGTGGATGTGGACCAGTTCATCGAGCAGTCCGCCATACCTCCGATCAGCAACAGCATCAGGGCCAAGCTGCCAACGATGACAGCCACAAAGCGCTAAGCCACCTGCTGTCCGCAGAATTATTCTGGCAATATGAGCAGCTGCCGATGCTCATAATCAAGTACCCATCTTTTTCCCATAAGAAAGCTCGCGTTAAGGCGGGGGTAGTCTGAGCCGTCTTTTGTCTCTTTGGTGAAGTCAACCTTGAAATGACAGTCAGCAATCTCTACGGGAATATTCTTGCATTGCGCAGCCTTCTTGTACGTTAGCCCATTTGCTATGTCGGCGCAGGGAAGCTCTACATAAGATGTCGGTGTCAGTTCGGATGTGCGGAGCAGTCTATTGAATCGGGAACCGGTGTCAAATAAGATACGTGTCTTCTTGCCCGCAATCTTGCCTTTAAAGATAATCATGTTCAGCCCATCGTCAGCATGACGCTTCCAAGCTAAGGATGTCGCAACGTTGGTGGGTAATTCGTTTAAAGGTTGAAGTTGGCAGATCTTTAGGTCAAAGCACCATGGATGCCTTTTTAAGATGTCACCACCGATAATAAACTTAGGGGCGAACTGCTTCAGCTTCCCGGTCAAATCCACAATGAAGCACCACACATGGGTGTATGTGGAGGAAGCAAAGGAGATGCTGTCCAAATAGACATACGACGATTTGATGCTTTGTCCGGCCGTGTTGTCCATTATCTTGTCTCCTTTTAAATCCTTGATGTGGCATGAGTCTACGGCATAGGTAGAATCGATGATACAGACCGAACATCCAGTATCTACCAATCCCGGGACGTTGTGGACCGAACCGCCGTCAGAAAGAGCTACATCAGTATACATCCAGTCTCCCTTCATCGTTATCTTTGATTGACTCCAAGCATTTAGAGATAACAATGCCAGGGTGAGCATCAGAAGTAGTTTATGGTTCATTGCCTTGTATCCTGCTTTATATGATAAGTATGCAAGTGCAAAGTTAGATATAAAAGCCGAGCTGGGCAACAATGTCCTAAAGAAATTCAGAGTTGTTGTACAGCTTCTCCTTTCCGATTCTTGCCCAATATTAACGCCTTATTAACACCCTGAGAAAGAAAAATCCCTTGTAAATCATTGATTTACAAGGGATTTGTAGTATAAAAGGGTACCCAGACCCGGGGTCGAACCGGGACGGATTGCTCCACTGGTGTTTGAGACCAGCGCGTCTACCGATTCCGCCATCTGGGCATAAATGCGTGTGCAAAGGTAGTGTTTAATTCCGAAATAACAAAGAAAACAGGCATTTTTTTGCTTTACAGAAGACTTCTGTAGGGGCAAAAGAAGATATTGGCAGGGGTTAAGGGAGGCATTGGCGGAATAAAAGGAAGATATCGGAAAAGGTAAAGGAAGGCACCGGTAGAGGCAAAGAAAAATACAGGCAGGGCTTATGATGTATGGCAGCATTGCATAAAAAGAGCGGGAATAGGGTTTTAAATGAAAAGGAAGGATGCATATTATGAAAAGGAATGGTGCGTATTATGAAATTGGAGGAAGCGTATTATGGTGAAAGACATGGTTTAAGGCGATGTGCCATGCAGCGTGGAGAGGCACGATGTGAGGCGCAATGAGGCGCATAAAAGCGGGCGGGAAAGCCGGAGTCATCGTACGGAAGTGCCACAATACAGGCAACGTATGCCTGATGCGCCCCATCCGCACCGTCACCTCAGAAGCGGAGAAGCTGCCGGGCTCTGTGGGGTACATGGCTGCAGAACGTCGTGACACGATATCTTGCAAGCCGTGACACAACATCTTATAAACCGCGACACGATATTTTGTAAGTCGCGAGGAGATATCTTATAAGCCGTCGCATGATATATCATAAACCGTGACACGATATCTTGCAAGCCGTGACACAACATCTTATAAACCATGACACGATATTTTGTAAGTCGCGAGGCGATATCTTATAAGCCGTGACACGATATCTTATAATTCGTGGTTATTCTTAAAATAAATATAAAAGTCTTGGCTGTATCAGTGGAACTTTGTACTTTAGCTGAAGTAAAATATATATAAACCCAAACGTCATGAGAAATAATCATAAAAACAACTATTGCGTTATACTGGCAGGAGGAAAAGGGCGCAGGCTATGGCCGTGGAGCCGCGAACAGTACCCGAAGCAGTTCATAGACTTCTTCGGATGCGGGCGCACACAGCTGCAGCAGACATTCGACCGTTTCTCAAAGATTGTTCCGCATGAGAATATATATGTAAACACAAACATCAACTATGCCGGCATAGTGAAGGAACAGCTGCCGGAACTGCCGGAGCAGAACATCATGGCGGAGCCGATACACCGCAACACGGCGCCAAGCGCGGCATGGACAACCCACAGGATACTTCACACCAATCCGGAGGCGAGCATCGTCATCACGCCGTCCGACCAGATAGTGCAGAATGAGGAAATGTTCGCAAAGAACATAAACGAAGGGCTTGACTTCGTGAGCACGCACGACTGCATACTCACAATGGGCGTTAAGCCCACCCGTCCAGAGCCGGGCTACGGCTACATACAGGCAGGAGAGCCGGTGGGAAACGATGTCTTCATGGTGCAGTCGTTCACCGAGAAGCCCGAGCGGGAGTTCGCAAAGATATTCATGGAGAGCGGAGAGTTCTATTGGAACACGGGTCTCTTCTTCGCCAACGCGCGCTATGGCTTCAAGCGATTCGGCGAGATACTGCCCCACGTCCTCACCTCGTTTGACGAGCAGCATCCCGACTTCACCGTCGAGGACGAGCAGAACTTCATTCGCGAGAACTTCCCCTCATATCCCAACCTGTCGCTCGACTACGGTTTTCTGGAGCAGACCGACAATGTGGCTGTGATGAGATGTGAGTTCGGATGGGCTGACCTCGGCATGTGGCACAGCATATACGAAGCCATGCACAAGGGCGAGGGCGACAACGTGGTGGTGGACAGCAACGTGATGATAGACGACGCCCACAACAACGTGATAAAGCTTCCTAAAGAGCGGCTCGCCATCATCAACGGTCTGGAAGGATTCATCGTGGCGGAGAAAGACAACGTGCTGCTCATATGCAAGAAGGAAGACTCGTCGGCACTTGTGCGCAAGTTCGTCAACGAGGTGCAGATGAAGAAAGGCGACAAATACATCTGACACCCGCCCGCACATACCTGCCACAAACTGAAAATGCCTTATGCCGCGTCACCAGAAGTGCGGCATAAGGCATTTTCCTTATTCCTGCGGACGTGTCATCCGGCTATTTTCTCATACTCGGCGAGTATCTTCGCCGCTATAGCGGCAAACTCCTCATCGCTGAGCTTGAGTTTCGGAGCCGAGAAGTTCATGTCCTTCTCCGACTGCATCGGCACGAGGTGTATGTGCGCATGAGGCACCTCGAGCCCCAGCACAGCCTCCCCCACCTTCACGCAAGGGAACGCAGCCTTTATCGCCATAGCCACTTTCTTGGCGAAGACCTGAAAGCGCGCTATCTCGTCATCCTCCATATCGAAGATGTAGTCCACCTCGCGGCGCGGTATGACAAGCGTGTGTCCCTTCACCATAGGGTTGATGTCGAGAAACGCGTAGAACTCATCGTTGGCGGCACACTTGTAGCTCGGTATCTCTCCCGCCGCAATCTTTGCAAATATTCCCATAATCTTACGCTTTAAAACCTGTCATTATCTCATGCGTCACTCTATCGTGATGTTGTCTATGCGCAGCTTTATCGTTCCACGCGGAATCTTTATCTCAGCCACGTCGCCCACCTTCTTGTTGAGCAGCCCCTGGGCTATAGGAGTCTTGATGGATATCTTTCCGGCTTTCAGGTCAGCCTCGTTCTCGCTCACGATGGTATAAGTCATCTTCGCCTTTGTGGTCATGTTGGTCATATCCACCTTCGACAGAATCTGCACCATGTCCGAGCTGAGACGCGAGGTGTCGATGATCTTTGCCTCGGCGATGGTCTGTTTCAGCTTGTTTATCTTGTCTTCCAGATGAGCCTGAGCCTCTTTGGCTGCATCATATTCGGAATTCTCACTCAGGTCACCCTTATCGCGGGCCTCTGCAATAGCGGCCGATGCCTTTGGGCGCTCCACAGCTTCAAGCTGTTTCAGGTCGGCAACGAGCTTCTCGTAGCCTTCTTGTGACATATAAGCCATAATCTTGAAATTTTATAAGTTAGTTTTTCCTGGCAGACAAAAAAGACAGAATTCCGACACGCGAGCCCTGCCGTCGGAATTCCTTAGCCTTTGTCCCCATAAATAATATTCTGATGCAAAGGTATGAATTTATTTCCTCCGGCACAAATATTTATACAATTAATAACAATAAGGGAGAATTTGTTAAAATACGACAAATCCTCAGACATGCGCCTGTTCCGAATCCTTTCCGCAAAGCCACACGTCATACGGCTGCGTGATTACGCACCTGTGCAGGCAGTGTCCGAGCGTCGCACGAAGACGAACAAAACTCCAACGCGCGCGAACTTCCGCCCACCCATAAGTCCGCGAGAACGCTCTATTTGCATCGGAAGGAACATCAGGACGCAAATAAACGATTTTCAGAGCATCATGCCAAACCGTTGACACACAACGCATTAGCGAAAACACCGCGACAGGAAACACTTCTCCGCATTGCGGAAAAGCATGTCTCACCATACGGAAGAGCCTCTTTCGCAGTGCAGGAAAGCCTCTTTCGCACATCCATAAAGCCCGTTCCGCACCACGGAAGAGTGTCTCCGGCACTGCGGAAAAGGCTTTCCCGCAAGTCCGACCCATGAGAATACCCTCACCATAAAAACCGTTCCGCCCGAAAACACGTGCGGAAAAGCACTTTGGACGGGTCATGACGCTGCCATACAAATCTGTTTCATGATTTTCAGTTGTCAAAATTCTTTACTGCCTGCGATGCGGAACCTACGGTCTGACGTCACACCGTCAAAGCGTTTTTTTCACCTTACCGCCACACCTACGTTCCTCTTCCGCGCAACCACCATCATCATGCTTTCTGCATTTACAGCATCTTTCACCACACATCGCGTACATGAAAGCAAGCCCACAGGCATGGCGGCGGCACGGAACGCGGTATGAGCAGTGTGACACATTCATGACATACACGCATCCGCCACATCACCGCAACAACGGCGGATACGGATTACGCTGCGCCGACTGGTATGAAAAAGAGGGCAATGTCTCGCGACACCGCCCTCTCGGAATATCAAACATTTGGAAAAAAAAATTAACTATTACTATGTTCAAATATTAAACTTGTATCCTAATGTTATCTGGAACACGCTGTTCTTGCTTCTCTCAAGGTCGGATATCTTGGTCAAGCCGAAGTTATAACGCCCGTCTATCACAACGTTCTTGTACTCGTACGACAGACCGATAGGAATAGAGAAATCGAATGATTTGATATTGTCCAACTTACCCTGGGCACTTATGTCGCCATTAGAATATGCCATTTTGCTGTTCACATTGAACGCCGGCTGTATGCCGAGCTTGACAGCCAGATTCTTCACTACGTATACATTTGCCAGTATAGGAATGTTTATATAGTCAAGCTTCACGGTTGCCGTGCCGTCGAGTTTGTTTCCGTCTTCATCCAACGGGTCTCCCTCGGCTCCCTGCTGAGAGTAAAGCGCGCCTCCGGATATGCTGAGTATGTCTGTAAGCTGATACTCGAGCTCTGCTCCCACAACAACTCCTATCCTTGGGTCTGAACCGTCTGCCTTGGTAAGGTTTGCGATGTTCATACCGATTTTAGGCTGTAATGTCAGACTGCCTACAGGACGCTGCGCGAATGTGGCTACTGATGCGAGCATCAGAACTGCCATGATGATAACTTTTCTCATAATATTCATATGTTTAAATTAAACTGTCCTCCACTGCCGGAATTCATCCGGATGGGGCTGGATGCCTCTCCGCTCCGTCATGCCAGAAGCCTGTCCGGGCACCATGAAAGCGTCGCTCACAACGCCTTCCGCGCTCCGTCCGGATGACAGGCGGCACGTTCATTCCGTCCGCAAATATAGAATAAAAACAGAATACGCTCAAAGGTTTTACGCGACTTTTTCGCCTCTGCCACACACTTTTATCGACTCCGCGTTCCGGTTGGTTACAAACGAAACAATAATACCGACAGACCATCCATCAGCACCGTACCGCCGCTCATTTCTGTCTTGTCTGTAAGGTGACGGAAAGACGGTATTTCCTTTCTTTGAATATGTCCCCGTCACCATCTTCCATATTGTATTCACACAACCGAATCCGTTGCCAGTCATGCGGCGGATGCGGCTTCACCAAAAGTCGGTCATCAGACCGTCATAACGCTTTCTTACTTTATTGCAGACCTACCCATCGCGCTTCCTCACCGCCGCCGTCATCTTGTCTCACGCTTTTTCCGGATGCAGCACGCCACATCTCCGATGAAGGCAGGAACCAATATTAATGACAACAGTACGAAATAAGGATGAAGTCTGATAACCTATCAGGTGTTACACGGTGTGGAAAGACACAAAAAAGAGGGCAATGTCTCGCGACACCGCCCTCTCGGAATATCAAACATTTGGAAAAAAAAATTATCAGTAACCTTATTTAAATATCAAACTTGTATCCTAATGTTATCTGGAACACGCTGTTCTTCGAGTCCGCATGCTTGTTTATTTTGGTCAGACCGAAGTTGTAACGTCCGTCTATCACAAAGTTCTTGTACTCGTATGACAGACCGACAGGAATGGAGCAGTCGAACGTCTTCGTTCCTTCTATGGAGCCCTGTACGCTCGCATCGCCTTTTGAAGCCTTTTGCTTGCTGTTCACATTGAACGCAGGCTGCAAACCGACCTTTACCGCCAGATTCTTCACTACATAGACATTTGCCAATAAAGGGATGTTTATATAGTCTAATTTACTTGTCAATGTACCGCCGTTCTCTGACCTTTCACATCCCTGCTGGGAATACAACGCTCCTCCGGAGATGCTGAAGATGTCGGTAAGCTGGTATTCGAGTTCCGCTCCCGCAACAAGTCCTATTCTTGAGTCTGTACCGTCCGACTTCGTAACATTTGCGATGTTCATACCGATTTTAGGCTGTACTGTCAGACTGCCGACAGGACGCTGCGCGAATGCGGCTACTGATGAAAGCATCAGAACTGCCATGATAATAACTTTTCTCATAACGATTAAATGTTTAAATTAAACTTTACTATACCGCCGGAATTTCTCCCTACCGGGCTGGATGCCTCTCAGCCCTGTCATGTCTGAAGTCTGTCCGGACACCATGAAAACGTCGTTCACAACGCTTTCCGCGCTCCGCACGGCTGACAGGCGGCATGTTCATTTCGTCCGCAAATATAGAATAAAAACATAATACGCTCAAAGATTTTACACGACTTTTTCGCCTCCGCCACCCACTTTTGTCGGGTCCGCGCTACGGTTGGTTACAAACAAGACAATAATACCGACAGACCATCCATCCCAACCGTGGCGTCGCTCATTTCTGACTTGTATGTAAGATGACGGGAATACGGCGTTTCCTTTCTCTGAATCCGTTCCTGTCACCATCTTCCATATTGTATTCACACAACCGAATCCGTTTCTGATAAGTGTCGGATGCGGCTTCACCCATAACCGGTCATCAGACAGTCATGACGTTTTTTTACTTTATTGCAGACCGTCCCATTCCTCTTCCTCACTGCCGCCGTCATCTTGCTTCATGCTTTTTACCTGTGTGGCACGCCACATCTCCGATGAGACCAGGAACCAATATTACTGACGTCAGTACGAAACAAGGATGAAGTCTGGTAACCGATACGTGGTTACGAGGTGTGTACATCTATAAAATAAAGAGGGCAATGTCTCCCGACACCGCCCTTTCGAAATATCAAACATTTGGAAAAAAATTATCTATTACCCTATTTAAATGTCAAGTTTGTATCCTAATGTCAGCTGGAACACGCTGTTCTTCGAGTCCGCATGCTTGTTTATTTTGGTCAGACCGAAGTTGTAACGTCCGTCTATCACAAAGTTCTTGTACTCGTATGACAGACCGACAGGAATGGAGCAGTCGAACGTCTTCGTTCCTTCTATGGAGCCCTGTACGCTCGCATCGCCTTTTGAAGCCTTTTGCTTGCTGTTCACATTGAACGCAGGCTGCAAACCGACCTTTACCGCCAGATTCTTCACTACATAGACATTTGCCAGTATAGGAATGTTTATATAGTCAAGTTTATTTGTCCTTGTACTGCCGTCCTCAGACCATTCACATCCCTGCTGGGAATACAACGCACCTCCGGAGATACTGAAGATGTCACTGAGCTGGTATTCGAGCTCTGCTCCCGCAACCAGTCCTATTCTTGACTCAGAGTCGTCCGCCTTCGTAAGAGTTGCGAAATTCATACCGATTTTAGGCTGTACTGTCAGACTGCCGACAGGACGCTGCGCGAATGCGGCTACTGATGAAAGCATCAGAACTGCCATGATAATAACTTTTCTCATAATGGTTATATGTTTAAATTAAACTTTCCTCTCCTGCCGGAAGGTCTCCTGACAGGGTTGATTATCTCTCAGCCTCGTCATGCCTGATGTCTGTCCGGAAACCATGAGAATGTCATTCAAAACGCCTTTCAGACTCCGCACCGTCGGACAGACGGCATATTCGTTTATTCCGCAAATATAGAATAAAATAGAATACGTTCAAAGGTTTTACTCATCTTTTTTTATTTTCGTCACCAATTTTGGCGGAGTCTGCGCCCCGTATGGTGACAAACAAGACAACAATAGCGGCAGCCGTCCGTCCGCATCATATTGTTCCTCATCCCTGTCTTGTATGTAAGGTGACGGCAGGACGGTGTTTCCGTTCACAAAGTCCACTTCATATACTTGCCGTCACGCCTGATGCGCTCCATCAGACCGGCGTACACATCGCTCCCGGAGAGTATCTCCGGATTGCCCGTGAGAATCATCTGGCGGCGCGCTCGGGTGAGCGTCACGTTGAGCTTGCGGTCTATCACACGTCCGTTCTCCTCAAAACTGTTAGCCGTGAGGAAACCGAGCTGCGCGTCGCTGTTCACCGTGAGCGAGCAGATTATCACGTCGCGCTGCGAGCCCTGGAATCGTTCCACAGTGTCGATGCATATGTCCGGAGCGTCATCGGGGCAGCGGCGTTCCATCTCGCGGCGTATCATGGTGATCTGGTTGCGGTAAGGAACTATCACGCCTATGGTCTTCTCGCAGCTGAACCCGTTGCCTGCCATGCGTCGGATGCGCGCCACGAGGTCGGCTACGATGCGCGCCTCGCAGGCGTTCACCTTGTCGGAGCGTCCGCCGCCACCGCTCTTCTCCGACGGAATGAATATCACCCTCTCCCTCGACAGCACCTCGTCAAGTCTGTCGGCAGGCGGGACAGGATAGCCGGGAAGGGCCTCCGTCTGATGGGGACACGGCACGGGCTCGAGCCGCTCGTCGGCATAGAACATCGCTCCGGCGTAGGCTGCTATTGCCGGATGCATGCGTCCCTGACGGCGCAACACTCCGATGAAGTCCTCGCGGCGGGCTTCCCGCTCTGTTCTTACGAGCCGCTCGAACAGCGAGTCGCGGCAGTTTCTTATCCCCACCCTGTTAAGGCACGGCTCGCTCACGGCAGATTCCTCCACGCTCTGCTGCACCACCGCCGGCAGCTGCTTGTAGTCGCCGATGAGTATGAAGCGGCTTATCGCAGGCTCGTCCGCACTCTCCGGACTGTGCGCCGAGAGCAGTCCGACGAGTCCCGGCTCGGTTATCTGCCCCGCCTCGTCGACCACCGCGAGCGCGAAACGCTTCAGGGCGAAGATGTAAGGGCGCGACATGAGTGTCGTGACCGTGCCCACATACACTCGGGCAGCCATGAGCCGGTCTTTCAGTTTGTCCAGACGCGGTGTCTGTTCCACCATGTTGCCAACGAGGAAAGGGCGGAA
>OLOR01000677.1_pt1 | contig 35977 bp, 38 predicted proteins | sample 1672521 | NCBI WGS metagenome assembly OLOR01 (sample SAMEA3136695, study PRJEB25190) | human gut metagenome | biome: human gut; feature: human-associated habitat; material: faeces | place: Austria | collected 2013
GACGCATTCACCCACGCCCATATTAAAATATGGACGTGGTACTCTGCTTAGATTTATAGATGCTATTCAATCCGTTTTGGGGCCTAGAGTTTAGAACAGTATATCAAAAAGTGAGGAACCTATTATGACTATAACACGTAAATACATTCGACAATGTCGTACATTATTCCCTGTTTACGGGAACTCAGAACGAACTTTTTTGAATCGTTTAAAAGTTCAAATAAATGAACACTTAGACTTATTTCCAGATTTAAGCTACGAAGAATTAGTAAAGCAGTTTGGAACACCTAAAGAAGTTATCATGGAATATTATGCTAATGCTGATGATGATTACTTGTTAAAAAAAATTGATGTATCAAAAAAATTAAAAAGATTTTTACTTTTTATTGCAATATTATTTCTGAGTTACTTTTTTTATGAAAGTTACACAATATATCAAGCTCTTAATTTGATCAAAGATCAACAAATAATATATGAAAAAGAAGGACCTGTTGAAGAAACAAAATAAATTAGCGAGGAATTTAGTGTGAAAAAATTTATAATTTTATTTTTTAGTACCTTACTTATGTTAAATCTATTTTAATTGACGATTCAGCAGATACTTCATCATCCAAATGTATTAAATCAGAAATTTCCACAACTTGCCCTGCAAGTAATTGGAAACTTTCTGAAAAAAAAGCATACATATCTGGAGCATCAGCTAAAGCAACTGCATCTTTTAAACAATATAAAAAAGATGTGTATCTTCAAACAATTACAAGGACAGTTACAATTAGTTGTAATAAATCAGGAAAATTATATTAATTTCTTTAAATTATTTCCTTTTGCCACTTGTACACTTGATGTATATGATAAAACATAAATAAGAAACCAGAATCACAGCATTGGAATTTTGCCATATTTTGAATGAGTTCGCCGCCCAATTGGACGATTGTCTGAGCTTAGAAGTCTACAAGTTTCTACTAACTTCAAAGCGAGTTTTCGTAGGAAATTGGGTGGATCAGCGACTCGTTCAAAATGTGAGTAAAATTCCACCGCTGTGATTCTGGTTTCTTATTTATGTTTTATCATATACTTATAGCCTACAATTGGCCAATCAATTAAATTTTATCTACAAACCTCTGATGTATCCGCAAATCCCCATCCAATTCCGGATGAAATGCAAATCCCATCTGTTTCCCATATTCTACCCCAACAATATTTCCGTCAACTTCTGCTAATACTTTTACCCCATCTTCTACGCTTTCCACATATGGTGCGCGGATAAATGTCATTGGGACTTCTCCGACTCCATCTACTTCTTTTGTTGTAAAGAAGCTTCCGAGCTGTCTTCCATATGCATTTCGTTTGACGCACATTGGGATTGTTCCAAAGTATGTTTCTTCCTGATCTTTAATATCTTTTGCAAGAAGAATAAGTCCTGCACAGGTTGCGAGGACTGGCATTCCTGCTTCGATCTGTTTCTTGATCGTATCAAACATATCAAGTTCTTTTAGAAGTTTCCCCTGAACGGTGCTTTCACCGCCAGGGAAGATGATTCCATCGTATGGTTTTTCTAAATCTTCTTTGTTTCGTAATTCAATACAGGAAACGCCTAGTTGTTCAAGCATTTTTTCATGTTCGATAAATGCGCCCTGTAATGCTAAAACACCGACTTGTTTCATCTTATTTTCCTCTTTCTGCCATTAATAATTCGATTTCCTGTTCGTTGATTCCTACCATTGCTTCCCCAAGGTCTTTGGATAATTCTGCGATTCGTTTGGCATCTGTAAAGTTTGTCACTGCCTGTACGATCGCTGCTGCTCGTTTGGCTGGGTTTCCAGATTTGAAGATTCCTGATCCTACGAAGACTCCTTCTGCTCCTAACTGCATCATTAAGGCTGCATCCGCTGGTGTTGCGACTCCACCTGCTGCGAAGTTTACGACTGGGAGTTTTCCATTTTCGTGAACGTATACTACAAGATCATATGGAACTCTTAACTGTTTTGCAGCTTCAAATAATTCATCTTCCCTCATGCTGACTAACTGTGCGATCTGGCTGTTCATCTTTCTCATATGGCGCACTGCCTGTACGATATCTCCTGTTCCTGGTTCTCCTTTGGTACGGATCATGGATGCTCCTTCATTGATTCTTCGAAGTGCTTCTCCAAGATCTTTTGCTCCACACACAAATGGAACTTTGAAGTTTCTTTTATTGATATGATATACATCATCTGCTGGTGATAATACTTCGCTCTCATCGATATAGTCAATTTCAATTGCTTCTAAAACCTGTGCTTCTGCAAAATGTCCGATTCTGCATTTTGCCATCACTGGAATTGTGACTGCTTCCTGAATTCCTGCGATCATTTTTGGATCACTCATTCTTGATACTCCACCTGCTGCTCTGATATCTGCCGGAATTCTCTCTAATGCCATAACTGCGCATGCTCCAGCTTCCTGTGCGATCTTTGCCTGTTCTGGTGTTGTAACATCCATGATCACTCCACCTTTTAACATCTGTGCCAATTCTTTATTTAATTCATATCTCTTTGTTGTTTCCATGTTGTAAGCCTCCACTGTATTTTTCTAAATTCATTTGCTATGTTTTCTTTACATATGCTATGGGACTGATTATAATTAATTTGTGGCCTTTTTAAAATCATCAATTTGAATATGTTCAATAAGGCCAGATCGGAGAATTTACATATCATGTTAACCTATAACTTTACAAATAAAGGGTCAGATTCCCTTTATGAATATTTATACAAATGCATCAAAAACGACATAATACTGGAAAATCTTGACGTTCATGAAAAACTTCCTTCCAAACGAAGTTTCGCAAAAAATCTGGGTATCAGTGTGATCACTGTTGAGAATGCTTATGAGCAGTTGATGGCGGAAGGATATATTTATTCCATTCCAAAGAAAGGATTTTATGTTGCCGATCTTCGTGAGTTGAATCTTACAAAGACTCATTCTGTAGGCCCTGACAATGCATTACTTTCTATCAAAGAAAAAGTTCCTTATCTTGCGGACTTTACAAGTAATCAGACAGACAGTGAGATCTTCCCTTTTACGATCTGGGCAAGAACGATGCGTGAATTATTAAATGAAAACCAGCAGCAATTGATGGAAAACCCACCTTGTGGCGGTATTATGGCACTTCGACAGGCGATTGCCGATTATCTTCATGCATTTCGCGGGATGGTCGTAAACCCAGAGCAGATCATCGTTGGAGCTGGGACAGAATATTTATATGGTCTTTTGATCCAGCTTCTTGGAGATGATAAGATTTATGGAATTGAAAATCCTGGTTACCCAAAGATTGCTAAGATCTATGATAATATGCATGTGTCTTATTCCGCGATCGATCTTGACAAGCATGGTGTCTGCATCGACTCCTTGGAAAATCATCAGATCGACATTATGCATCTTTCCCCATCCCACCATTTTCCAACTGGTATCATCACACCGATCAGCCGTCGTTATGAATTGCTTGGTTGGGCTTCTAAGGATGAGAACCGTTATATCATTGAAGATGATTATGACAGTGAATTACGCCTTGGCGGAAAACCGATCCCTACACTGCAAAGTATTGATGTCTCTGATAAAGTCATTTATATGAACACTTTTACGAAAACATTATCTTCTACCGTAAGGATCAGTTATATGGTACTTCCGGCTTCTTTGACAGAACTTTTTTATAAGAAGTTGTCTTTTTATTCCTGTACAGTTTCTAATTTTGAACAGTATACGCTGGCTCGTTTTATGGAAAGTGGAAGTTTTGAGAAACATATCAACCGACTGCGTAATTATTATCAGAATAAACGAGATGCCATTTTAGAAATTTTCAAGACTGCACCCTTGGATCAATATATTACGATCAAAGAAGAAGATTCCGGGGTTCATTTTATGATGAAATTAAAGACAGAAAGAACAGAAATGGATATGATGTCTGATTCTAAATCAAAAGGGATCAAACTTGCGCCATTATCAAAATATTTTGTTGGACAAACATCCAATGTGAACTTTCAGAATGTTTATGTTATGAATTATTCTTCGATTGATCTTGAACAATTGCCTTTAATCTATGATGCATTGTGTCAGGTTTTAATAAAATAAGTAAGGGCTGCCACCATCGATCACACGTTTTGTAATCGTAGGTGACTTCTTCCATGAAAATCCATAACCACTTACCGTTATTTTTGCACTTTTTATTTGTGTTATAAATCTACGTTTTTTAGATGCATTATAGCGTGTCACAAAAGTTGCCGTACATTTCACTGTAACAGAATGATTATCAGACACTGATACTTTCTTATTTTGACTTTCTGTCACTGTCTCTCCAGAAGCTCTGGCAGTCATATTATCATTCGATTCATTAGAATATTCCCCGCCATTGTCATCTATCACAGGTTTTTGAGTATCTAATTGAATTGCTGCATTGACTGCCTTTTGAAATTCTTTGGTTAATTGTTATTCATATTATATAGACTTTTTCTAAATCATAAATATCACCTTCTAAAATAACAGTATGAAAACAAAAACAACGCACGAAGCAACCATTAATTTATATTCATCGGAAAAGTTTTCTTTATTTTGTAATTTCACAAGCACATGATATAAAAAATAAAAAAATGAAAAAAAACATAGTGCTAATATAAATAAAACTATAATATGCTCCATAGTTTGTTCCTCCTTAGCTAAAATTCATAATATTTACTATAGACTATTATAACTTTTTATAATAGTCTATATTTTCAGTGATCGAAACCACTGCTAGGTATGTATGTTGATGATTACAGGATTCCTATTTGGGTAATATAAAGCCATTGTCTTACTTTTGTTTGATTTTATAAATCCAAATACCTATCAATATTCCAGGAAGAACTGACCAAATAAATAACATATCATTATTTATCAGTATTTTTTCCATCATAAATAACAAAACACTACAAACTAATATTATGATCATAACTGCTGTCGAACATATTGCCATAAAAGTTGAAGATTTATTTAACCATAACATATATATTCCAATCAAAATCCCCCACACTAAACGGACGAATATTTCTTGCATATATTTTCCATTCATTATAGACTGTTCAATATAATTATGAATATAATTTTGATTATATAGCCAAAACCCAATGTATGGAAGGACAATCAATAGCAATATCGGAAGAATAAATCCACATATAACATTTTTAAAATTCTTCATAATGATCACCTTTTTTACTTTACATCTTTCTTTTCAATTCATATTGTGGTATTGCATTTCCATTTTTATCAAACTTCAATTCCTCCCCCTCTATTGCAATAAAATTCAAATGACAGAGAAACTTGCTTTATATAACCAGAAGAATTTTTTATGACTCCTAAACATAAAATTTCTCCTGTTCTGCCACCATCAATCACACGTTTTGTAATTGTAGGTGACTTCTTCCATGAAAATCCATGACCACTTACTGTTACTTTAGCACTTTTTATTTGTGTTATAAATCTACGTTTTTTAGATGCATTATAGCGTGTCACAAAAGTTGCTGTACATTTCATTGTAACAGAATGATTATCAGCCACAGATACTTTCTTATTCTGACTTTCTGTCACTGTTTCTCCAGAAGCTCTGGCAGACATATTATCATTAGATTCATTGGAATATTCCCCACCATTGTCATCTATCACAGGTTTTTGAGTATCTAATTGAATTGCTGCATTGACTGTCTTTTGAAATTCTTTCGGTGTTAACATATCATCCTCATTAATTTCATCAATTGGAAGCAGCTCAAAATCTTTGCTTCCTATTTTTTCGTTTGCTTCTTTGATAATTTTTTCATATGCCTGATAGTATTGTTGTTTTTTATCTTTTACCCTTTCTGCATGTGCAATGATCCCAGAACAAGAAAATATCATACTTGCAGATAACATTATAACTGTTAATTTTTTTGCGATTTTAAACATATTTGCCTCCTTTCTTCAGAGAACCTAAGAAAGCTTTGTTTATAATTATTTTGTTTTAAACTATAATTTATGATATACTTCTCTATATCCATATAATACTTATCCTTTTGAAAGGATTTTTGGTTGGTCGCCATTCGTGTTATACGGATTTTCCCTAAATCATAAGCATCACCTTCTTTTGATAAATAAATATATTACCTATCATCTATTTAACATATATATCCCATTAACTGTTATTTTTTATTTGAGTTATTTTGCACAAATATCCAATATGTATCTGTTTCCCCTACTTTTATTCTCTGTATATCATTTGATTTAATATTTTTTTATGCCACATATTTTCTACTTTTACTAACAATTCCAACTCTTATTTTATTAGTTGAAGAATATGAAATTTTTAACGTAACATATTGATTAGCTTTTAATTTATAACTGCCTACCCTTTTTTCTACATTAGGATTAATACTAAGCGATACCTTATGTCCCACAGAAAATGATTCCATTTCTTGATCTATTTCTACATATTCTATATTTGATTCTTTTTGATCTACTCCTATCTCCACTTCATCATCTGCCTTTACATTAATAGGAATAAGCATTAACATTATCATTCCTAAAACTAATATAAAAAACTTTTTCATTGTATATCTCCTCCGTTATCTCTCTAAAATTTCAATTTCTCCTAATAATTCAATATTTTGATCATTATAATTACTAACAAAACATTGATACTTTCCACTTTTTTCAATTGAAAACTTATAATCAATTTCTTCTGATCTGTTAACATATTTTATATTATTTGAAAAATCCCGTATTCCTGCCTCTAATTTTCTTTTGTTTGCATCTTTATCAGTCATATCAAAGACTTTAAAAAATACTTTTTGTCCTTTCTTTAAATAAATCCATTTCGTTTGTACTCGTTCTTTCTTTTTCAGAAAATCCACCCCATAAATTGAATCATCATCTTCCAAATATTTAGTATGGAAAATTCTTGGATCATATCCATATCTTTTATGTACAACTAAATTCATAACCTCTGGTGTACCATCTACCACAATTTCCTCTGATGTATTTCTATCTAAAATTCTATATCCCAATTGCATTGACTCCATTGCAGTAACAACACTGATTCCCCCAAATAATATAAAACACATGCTCAAAATAAAACCTATGATCCATTTCTCCGTATTCATTCTCCTAATATTCTTTGCAATTAAGATTCTTCGTTCCAAGTTACATTCCCCAATTCCTGCACAGATATATTCCTGGAACTGAAATTGATGAATCATAATATCATAGATTGTCTTAAAATATCCCTTCTTGCTTCCCGTCTCATTGATCACACTAAAATCGCAATAGACTTCACTCCATTCATTCACTGCTTTAAATATTTGACGTTTTAATGGATAAAACCAATAAATCAGTAAAATCATTCTGCATAATAGTTTCCAAAAGATATCCTTATGTTTTATATGTGTCAGTTCATGCAATAAAATAATCTTTAGCTGGTCTGTGGTATATTCTTCTGTCGGAAGTAAAACTTTTGGATTCCTTATTCCATATACCATCGGTGTCTGTACAAATGGATTGTATTCAACACTTACAGAATTATGGATCTCAAATTTTTCCATTAATTCTGCCGCTTGCTTTGAAATCCATTCTCCACATGTTTTTCCTGACTGACAGATATCTAAAAATACCCTCTCCTTACATTTGCTTCTCCATATGCTGATTCCAAATCCTATTCCCCATATCCCTACCATACATATTGCAAAATTTCCTATCCTGTCATTTACCAAAAAGGTAATTCCATCCCAAAGAACCGTCCTTAGGATTACAATTGGAAAAGGAATCAAAAAAAACAAGATGACAATCTTTAACAATCCATAATTCAGCCTGACAAATCCTTTTTCCTCCATCTTTTTACATAGCATCTTCCATATAAGAAACAATATACTTCCTATGAGAAGACAGATAAATAAATAGCACAATATATAAATGCTAATCTGCTGAATCATCCAGATCATCGATCAACCTCCGTAATTTATCATTCTTCTCTTGTTTTACTACGTCAGAAAGAGCTACTGAAAATTCATCCCATGAATCATCAAACCATACTTTTTTCATCTGCTCAAACTGCACTTTATGATAATCTGATTCATCAACTTTCGAATAAATAAAACTTCTTCTTCCTTCTTTCTTTGTCTCTATGAAATCTTTCTTCTCCAATCTTCTCAAATAAGTCGAAACACTATTCCTATGATATTCTTTCCCTGTATTCCTTTTTATTTCTTCCACCAGATCCTGTATTGTTACTCTGCCCTGCCTCTTTTCAATATTCCAAATAGCTTTCATTACAATCGCATTTAATCCTGTTAAATATTCAATTGCCATCCATTGATCCTCCTTCTCTGTGTTTATATTTATACAATAGCATGATTATGTTTAATTTTCAATATTGAACTTATATTTTAGTTATAATATAAATCAATAAATTGTACGCCAATAACCTTTAACATACACACCTGTGGTGGTTTGAATAGCCGTCTATGTATATGATAAATAATAATAAGGATCTCCCGACCATTAGAATTCTGTCAAAATGACATGCCGAATTCTAATGGTCGAGAGATCCTTATTATTTATCATATACATTTGAACGATTATCATTCAAATTACTTTTTATGTTTCCCAAAGAAACCTTTATGTTCTTTATGAGCTTCTTCCTTCTTAGGAACTTCACCCATAGCTTCCTGGAATTTCTGAAGAGCTGCTCTTTGCTCTCCGTTTAAGTGTTCTGGTACCTGAACGACAAGTGTTACATAGTGGTCTCCTCGTACATTCTTATTACGTACCATTGGCACACCTTTTCCTTTTAAGCGGATTCTGGTGTCTGTCTGTGTTCCTGGTTTGATCGTGTATTCGTATGGTCCATCGACTGTAGGAATCTGAATCTTACCACCAAGTGCTGCCTGTGTAAAGGAAATTGGCTCTGTTGAATAGATCGTTGTATCCTGACGCTGGAATTTTGGATGTCTTTCTACGATCACTTCTACTAACAGATCTCCTCTTGGGCCTCCATTTGTACCTGGCTCTCCTTTGCCACGGATACGGATACTCTGTCCGTTGTCAATACCTGCTGGTACTGTCACTTCGATCGTCTTACGATTGCTTACATAACCTGTTCCATGACAATCTGGACACTTATCACGAATGATCTTACCTGTTCCATGACAATCTGGACATGTCTGAACATTCTGCACCGTTCCAAACATAGACTGCTGTGTAAATACAACCTGACCACGTCCCTGACATTTTGGACATGTTTCTGGACTTGTACCTGGTTTTGCACCGGTTCCGTGACATGTTGTACATTCATCTTTTAATGTAATTTCTATTTTCTTTGATGTACCAAAGACTGCTTCTTCAAATGTTACGTGGATTCTTGCACGAATATGTGATCCCTGTGTCGGACGATTAGCCTGTCTTGCTCCGCCACGGCTTCCTCCACCGAACATACCTCCGAAAATATCACCAAAGATATCTCCCATATCACCACCGAAATCAAAACCGCCAAATCCGCCGCCATTAAATCCGCCAGCACCCTGCTCAAAGGCAGCATGACCATACTGGTCATACTGCGCTTTCTTTTCAGAGTCGCTTAATATCTCATAAGCTTCTGTTACTTCTTTAAATTTGGCTTCTGCCTCTTTATCTCCAGGATTCGTATCTGGATGATATTTCTTGGCGAGTTTTCGGTAGGCTTTCTTTATTTCTGATGCTGAAGCATTACGGTCAATGCCTAGCACTTCATAGTAATCTCTTTTTTCCGCCATTTTTAGTCTACCTTCTCTTTAAAATTATACTTCTTTGTAGTCACCATCTACAACATCATCGTTTGCTGCTCCCTGGTTTGCTCCTGCATCTGCTGCTCCCTGAGCTCCCTGCTGAGCCTGTGCTGCTGCTTCATACATCTTTGTAAATAAATTCTGAGCACTTGTCATCAGTTTGTCTTTCTTAGCTTTCAGATCTTCAACCTGAGCATCTGTCATATCCTGATCTTTTGTAGCTTCTACAAGATCTTTTAAATCTTTTAAGTCAGCTTCTACAGCTGCTTTTTCTGTAGGATCTACTTTATCTCCTGCTTCTTCTAAGGCTTTCTCTGTCTGGAATACGATAGAATCAGCTTCGTTTCTTGCATCGATCGCTTCTTTACGTTTCTTATCTGCAGCTTCGAATTCAGCAGCTTCTTTTACAGCTTTATCGATATCTTCATCAGACATGTTAGATCCAGCTGTGATCGTAATGTGCTGTTCTTTTCCTGTTCCAAGGTCTTTTGCAGATACATTTACGATACCATTTGCATCAATGTCGAATGTTACTTCGATCTGAGGTACTCCACGTCTTGCAGGTGCGATACCATCTAATCTGAATCTTCCTAAAGATTTGTTATCTTTTGCGAACTGTCTCTCACCCTGTACAACGTTGATATCTACAGCACTCTGATTATCTTCTGCTGTTGAGAAGATCTGGCTCTTCTTTGTAGGGATTGTTGTATTTCTTTCGATCAGACGTGTTGCAACTCCACCCATTGTCTCGATAGACAGTGATAATGGTGTAACATCCAGAAGAAGGATATCACCGGCACCAGCGTCTCCTGCTAATTTACCACCCTGAACAGAAGCTCCGATCGCTACACATTCGTCTGGGTTGATTCCTTTGAATGGTTCTTTTCCTGTTAACTGCTGTACTTTATCCTGTACGGCTGGGATACGTGTAGAACCACCAACTAATAATACTTTGCTTAATTCAGAAGCTGTCATTCCAGCATCGTTTAATGCGGAGTTTACAGGTCCTGCTGTTCTCTCTACTAAATGAGCTGTTAATTCATCGAATTTCGCTCTTGTAAGGTTCATATCAAAATGTTTTGGTCCTTCAGCTGTTGCTGTGATGAATGGCAGGTTGATGTTTGTTGTTGTTGCAGAAGATAATTCTTTCTTAGCTTTCTCTGCTGCTTCTTTTAATCTCTGCATTGCCATCTTATCTGTTGATAAGTCAACACCTTCCTGTTTCTTGAATTCATCTAACATATACTGTGTGATAACGTTATCAAAGTCATCTCCACCTAATTTGTTATCTCCTGCTGTTGATAATACTTCGATGACACCATCACCGATCTCGATGATAGATACGTCGAATGTACCACCACCTAAGTCATATACCATGATCTTCTGTTCTTCTTCATTATCAAGTCCATAAGATAAAGCTGCTGCTGTTGGCTCGTTGATGATACGTTTTACATCAAGTCCTGCAATCTTACCAGCATCTTTTGTTGCCTGACGCTGAGCATCATTAAAGTAAGCTGGAACAGTGATAACTGCTTCTGTTACTTTCTCTCCTAAGTAGTTTTCAGCATCTGATTTTAATTTCTGTAAGATCATTGCTGAAATTTCCTGTGGAGAGTATGCTTTGTCATCGATCTGAACTTTGTAATCTGTTCCCATATGACGTTTGATAGAAGCGATTGTCTTCTCAGCGTTTGTAACTGCCTGACGTTTTGCAGGTTCACCGATCACACGTTCTCCTGTCTTTGTAAATGCTACTACAGATGGTGTTGTTCTCATACCTTCTGCATTTGTAATAACGGTTGGTTTTCCACCTTCCATAACTGCTACACAACTGTTTGTTGTTCCTAAGTCAATACCAATAATTTTACCCATGATCTATGTCCTCCTAAGATTTCTTCTTATTCTATATATAATATAAATATTAGTTAGCTACTTTTACCATACTATGGCGCAGTACATTTTCTTTGTACATGTAACCTTTCTGTAATTCTTCTGCAACGATGTTCTCACCGAACTCATCATCTTCGACATGCATCACTGCGTTATGAAGATTTGCATCGAATTCTTTTCCTTGCGCATGCATTGGTGTTACTCCCACATCTTCCATTACAGCGACAAACTGTTTATAGATCTGTTCGATTCCTTTAACGAATGCGGAGTCTTTCTCTTCTTCGGATACGGCTTCTAAGCCTCTCTCGAAGTTATCAATAACTGGAAGAAGTTTTTCTAAAACTCCCATTGCTCCCATATCATAACGCTGTGTAGCTTCCTTTGCTGTACGCTTTCTTGCGTTCTCAAATTCAGCCATCAGTCTCTGATATTTGTCTTTCCAGTCAGCTACGGACGCTTCTAATTCTGCAATCTTGTCATCAGCGGCTGCTTCCTTTGTCTCTTCTGTTTCTTTGGAAGCTTCCTCTTTTGTTTCTGTATCTTTTATATCTTCAGCAGTCTCTTCTGCGTTCTTTACTTCTTCGTTGATGTTTTCGTTTTTCTTACTCATCACATCACTTCCTTTCTTAAGATTTGTCTTTAAAAATATCATCTAATTCTTCAGTGAGGTTCTTTAAAGTCTTAACAACTTTCTTGTAATCCATTCTCTTCGGTCCGATGATACCAACGGTACCTGTACCTCCTTCTGCAAGCTCATATGTTGCAGTTACGATACTACAGTCCTTCATATTCTTAACTGGAGATTCTTCTCCGATATAAACCTGGATCCCTGTATGATTATCAGAATCTGATTCCAAAGTTGAATCAACCAGTTTCGTCAGTGCCTTCTTCTCAACTAATGTATCAAGAAGTTCTGTTGCCGTATCCGGATTCCCAAGCTCCGGATATTTTAAGATATTGGTCGCTCCTCCTGTGTAGATCTCCATATGATCTGCATCATGGATCGCTTTGGCAATCTCTTCAAGAATCCGTTCTAACACATCCTGTCTGATCCCTGCCTGCTCTCTCATCGTCTGGATCAGTGCAAGGTTGATATCTTGTAATGATAATCCTTGTAAAAATGTATTCAACAATACATTCAATTTCAGAACATCTTCATTCGAAAGCGGTTCTTCTACCTGGATCATCTTGTTCTTTACGATATTGCCTTGTGTAACGATCACTGCAAGTAGATGTTCGTGATCCACCTGAGACAGCTGCACAAATTTCAGTGTTACATTCTGATAATGTGGGGAAGAAACCATCGTTGCATAATTCGTGCTGTTTGCCAATGCATTGGCAACCTGTTTTAATAAGACTTCCATCTTATCAACTCTCTGAATCAATGCCTGCTTCTCTTCGTGTTCGCTGTCACGTTCCGTCATCAGCTGATCTACATAAAAACGATAACCTGTGTCGGAAGGAATTCTTCCTGCGGATGTATGAGGCTGTAAGATATATCCCATATCTTCCAGATCTGCCATCTCATTACGGATCGTTGCTGAGCTTAAATTCAACTCAGGATGTTTGGCAATGGTTCTTGATCCTACCGGCTCACCAGTTTCAAGGTAATTGGCGATAATCGCTTTCAATATTAACTTCTTACGATCATTTAACTCCATATCTTCGCCTCCTGTTATTAGCACTCATTTATATCGAGTGCTAACATCTATATTTAAAGTAGCACTTTCGCATTTTAATGTCAACCTTTTCTTTCAATTTTTTTGAAAATTTGTTCAGTTTTTTTCTTCTCTGAATAGAATGTACAAAAGGAGGTACTTTTCATGCATAAAAATACGGATTTTCATATAGAACAAACTCGACTTAATGATACATATCGAAAATTAAATTCTGGTAACGATTTTTCTTCCTATATAAATGAGCAAGAAAACCAATCACCAACATACTGGTCTTTTTTAAAATTAAGAATTGGCTTTTCTATTTTGTTTTTATTCTTTTTAATCGCATGCTTTAAGACTGCTCCTGCCAAAGAATTCAAAAAAGTTCAATCTGCTTTTTCCCACATCAACCAGACCGATTCCTACAGTGAGCATATTCTAAATCAATTTGATTTAAATTTCTCATCATGCATAGATAATCTTCACAAAAAGAAACGCTAGTTTTGGCAAAATACCAATCTAGCGCTTCTTTGTTTAAATACTTCTTTTCATTTTTCTTACTATAACTGCAGATAAGACCATCTTCCGTAAACGTTCTTCTTATTAATTGTCTGATATGGACGAACTTTAATATAGAGGGTTTTCTTCTTATTCTTTACATATGTTGTAGCATTTGACACATTTTTCTTGACCATTACTGTTTTCAATACTTTTTTAAATTTCTTGTCAGTACTGAATTTTAACTGATAACCATTAGCTCCTGATACTGGCTGCCACGTTGTACGAACTTTATTATTTCCATTCTTTCTGGCTATAATATAGTCATAAGATAATTCTGTTTGCGCTTCCTTGATCCCTTTCTTATATACAAGTTTTATTCCTGTGGAATTCATAAATGCATCCGTTGCAACATACTTTGTACTTCCCTCAAATGTAACCGTCCCAATCTGATTGATTCCAGCAAAAGCACCTGTCTCTATCTTTTGAATTCCTGATGGGATTGTAAAGTTTCTGATATTTACTGAAGCAAACGCATGATCTTTGATCACTTTTAAGGATTTTCCAAATGTTACGGATTTTAATACCGTACATTCATCAAATGCTGACTTGCCGATCATGGTTACCTGATCTGGAATTACCACGGCTTCCAATTCACTACATCCATAAAATGTATTTTCTTCGATCGTAGTGATCTTAGATGGAAGTTTGACATTCTTTAATGTTTCATTTCTATAAAATGCTTCTGGTGCGATCCATGTGATCTCTTCTGGAATTTCAACATTTGCATCTTTTCCGTCATATTTTAATAAACCGTGATCTTTTGTAATATACATATGATCTTTGTATGTAATCTGATCTGGAAGTAATTTCATTAATGATTCAATCGTGATATTCTTCCCAAGAGAACTTCCTAATGCGTAAAGGCTGTTCGCATCAAAATCTTTTGGAGCAATTTCAATGGTATCAACGTGCATATCACACGCATCCGCTCGATCCGTTTTATATTTTATTTTATTAATACTCTTTACAGATGATGGAATTACAATCTTCTTTAATTTAGAACAATTGTTGAACTCATCTCCTTCAGAATCTGTGGAATTATATAATACAGATTGCATATTAAACTCTGTACATCCTTCTTTGATCTTAAGCTCTGTTCTCTTTTGAGGTACTCTTACAATTCCTTTTCCATCTTTTGTATAGATTACACCCTCGATACTCTGATATGATGGATCATTCTTTGCAACTACCAGATTATTTGCTGACAGATATGATACATTTGCCAATTTTAATTTTGTATTAAATGTTATGGTATCAACTGCTGACTGATCACTTGTGACATACCATAACTTATCGTCAGTATCCTCTTCGAGTTTTAATTTAAAGTCTCCTGGCATAACGATCGTCTTTAAATCTTTGCAACTTCCAAATGCCCCCTGCCCGATCGTCTTTGTCTTTGATGGAACCGTTATTTTAGAAATCTTTGTTCCATAGAAGCTTCGAATTCCTATCGTTTTTACTGTTGATGGAATTGTCACAGAATTTAAATTCTTACATAATGCAAACGCTTCATATGAAACAGATGTCACGCCTTTTTTAATGATAACTTTCTTGATCTTCTTGTTCCTTCGAAATTTCATCTTCGCAGGCATTGCACCTTTTCCTTTGATTGTCAATGTTCCCTTCTTAAGCGTGTATGTTACTTTAGTTTTCGCTTCCACTTTCTGCTGACCTGTTCCGCTTATAAAAATCCCCATTGTCAGAGATGCGATCATGCCCGCATACAACATCATCTTTCTTGTTCTCATCCACTGCCTCCTTTTGTTTTAATTATTAAATTACAACTTTATTATATCTTATGTATTTATTTTTGTACATATTAACAGCAGTGTTTTTACTGTGAAAACGAAAACTGCCATACGAATTTTTCTTCCATTCATATGACAGTTTCTATTATCATTTCTTCCTTATCTAGGTACTGTTTCTACGATAATCCCATTTTGTTCCATCGCATCTTTAGCTTCTAATGGCACTTGATCGTCCGTAAATACCATATTAATATCTTTGAGTCTACACTGCATGACAACTCCATGTTCTGAAAACTTGCTGGAATCTGTTAAAATGATAGAATTCCTTGTAGAATCCGCCATACTCTTGGCAGCTTCGGCCCTTAACATATCTCCGCTTGTGAATCCGATGCCAGGGATATATCCATCTGTTCCCATAAATAGTTTATCTACATAAAAAGCTTCTGCACAAGTTTTCACCAATGGTCCCACCATAACTTCTGCTTCCTTCTGATATTCCCCTCCAAGAACGATAACCTTTGTAACACCGCCCTCTGTTTCTCTGATAAATCGGGCAATATAGGATGAATTCGTGATAACTGTAATATCTTTCTTAGTCTCTGAAAGGTATTTTACAAGCAATGCACAACTTGACCCAGATTCCACCATGATCGTTTCTCCATCAGATATGATCTCACTTGCCTTTTCTGCGATCCTCTGTTTCGTCTCATAACAAAAAGCCATACGATTGCTGATGTCTGACATATTCTTCATTGTCGCATATCCATGTTCTCTTGTCAGAAAATTCAGTTCTTCCAAAGCATCAAGATCTTTTCTGATCGTGACCTGTGATACCTCCAGCATCTGTGACAAAGTTGCCACTTCTACTTTCTTTTTTTGATTTACGATTTCAAGAATCTTTGTTTGTCTGTCTGTCATGAAACTTTCCCTTTCTTCATAATATTAGGAAAGAGCCGTCTTGCGGCTCTTTATCCCTCTGCACTATTCATATAATAGCATATTTTTAATTAAAGGTCACAGATTCCTTTACCTTCTCCATAAACTGCATACCAGTCATTGTTGAAGTCTGTCACTGCTTTGTCAATATTAGGATTTGCAAATACCTGTTTTAATACTGCATATGGTGCTGTGATTGCTTCTGCTCCATAGTTAAATGCGTTCTTCACCTGTTCAACGCCTTTAAATGATGCTGCAACGATCTTACAATCATATCCATCATCTTCGATACGGTCCTGAAGATTGCTGATCAGTTCCATAGGATCTGCCCCGAGATTTCCGATACGATTTACATATGGTGCGATATAGTTAGCTCCTGCTGCTAATGCAAAATATGCCTGCATTAGATCATAAACTGCTGTTGCTGTTACGTTAACACCTTCTGATTTTAAGATCTTGATCGCTTTTAATCCTTCATAGGATACAGGAACTTTGATATATACCTGATCATCAATCTCTTCTAAGATTCTGTGTGCTTCTTTAACGATTGTTTCTGCATCTAAAGAAATTACCTGTACATGAAGGCTTCTTTCTTTCCCGATGATCTCACGAACCTTTCTCATATGTCCAAAGAAATCTTCTGGTGATGTTTTCTTAACGATGGATGGGTTGCTTGTTACTCCAACGATTGGCATGTGGTCTACACCGTCTTTGATCTCTTCAAGATCTACTGTATCTAAGATAAATTCCATGATTAAAACTCCTCCTAAGTCTTATTACGTGTTTCGTTTTTTGATACTTCTATCTTACCATAATTTTCGAATATGTCAACAATTATTTTCGTTTAATGTTTTTTAACTTTCATTTGTAAGTATATTATTTACTTTTCGTAAGTTGTGTGATAAGATATACAAAAGAATCAGAAAGGAGAAATATTATCCATGCAAACAAATGGTATTGTTTTTAATATACAGAAATTCAGCATTCACGATGGACCAGGAATCCGTACAACAGTTTTCCTAAAAGGTTGTCCACTGCGTTGTAAATGGTGTGCAAATCCGGAATCACAGTTGAGCCAAGTCCAAATTTTATATGATAAAGAAAAATGTGCTCATTGCGGTACTTGCACCCATGTCTGTCCAAACCAGGCAATTTCTATGGGAGATGACAGTTATGTAGGTATTGATTCATCAAAATGCGCTGGATGTCTTCAATGTGTAAAAAACTGTCCTGCAAAGGCCTTAAGTTATGAAGGAGAAGCAAAAGATGTAGATGAAGTTGTCAAAGTCTGTCTTCAGGATATTGATTTTTATGAGGAATCTGGAGGCGGTGTAACAATCTCTGGCGGTGAAGGAATGGTTCAACCAGATTTTGTAAAGGCTTTACTTGCAAAATTAAAAGAACATAAGATTCATACTGCGATTGAGACAACTGGATATATCAAGAAAGAGATTTTTAGAGAATTGGCTCCGATGTTTGACTTGCTTTTGTTTGACGTAAAGCACTATGACAGTGATGAGCATTATGAAGGAACCCATGTCCATAACGAACTGATCATTGAGAATTTAGCATGGGCGATCTCTCAAGGAATTGAAGTTCTTCCTCGAATCCCTGTGATTCCTGATTTCAATGATTCTTTGGATGATGCAAAAGGAATCGCTGCTTTATTAAATCAGGTTGGAGCGAAGAAGGTTCAACTGCTTCCTTTCCATCAATTCGGAGAAAACAAGTATCATTTACTCGGAAAGACTTATTCTTATGAGAATGTGAAAGCATTGCATCCTGAGGATCTTACCGATTATCAGCGGATCTTTTTAGATGTAGGTATCGATTGCTTTTTCTAACCTTTTGAAAATTCCATATACGCAAAAAGCTTTGGCAGAACAGTTTCTTGCCAAGGCTTTTTTAATTGTTTCTTTCATGAATATTATTTCTTCTAGTCTATCACGAAAAACAGCAGTTAACCCTACTCAAGCCAACTGCCATTCCTCTATTTTTGTAAATTATAATGTCTGCTCTGTTCTTCCGATGATATCATCCTGTGTCTTCTTAGATAATACATTAAAGAATGCACTGTATCCTGCCACACGAACGATCAGGTCTTTATGTTTCTCTGGATGTTTCTGGGCATCGATCAGAGTTTCTCTGGATACAATATTATACTGTACATGATATCCATGTAAACGGTTGAAGAATGTACGGATCAGCATCTCTAATTTCTGTTTGTTTTCTTCTGTTGATAACATCTGTGGTGTCATCTTCTGGTTTAATAAAACTCCACCTGTGATCTTCTCTGTTGGAAGTTTCGCAACCGTCTTAAATACTGCTGTTGGACCATTCTTATCTGCATTATGTGCCGGACTGCTTCCTTCGGCTAATGGTTCAAATGCATTTCTTCCATCTGGAGTCGCAATGGTTCCCATTCCCTGTCCAACGTTCGCACTGATAGATGATGTTCCACCATAACGAATACCGCCGATTGGTCCTCTGTGGTAACGTGTGTTTGGATATTTCTTAATCTCATCCAAGTAAGAATCATATGCTTCTACGACTAACTGATCGACATAGTCATCATCATTTCCGTATTTTGGAACGTCATTAATGAGCATTTCCTGAATCTTCTTGTTCTCTTCTGACTGGAAATCGTCTAAGATTGCATTCCAAAGCTGTTCTTTTGTGATCTTCTTCTCTTCGTATACAAGTTTCTTGATCGCTGCAAGAGAGTCTGCCATATTAGCAATACCAACCTGAAGTCCAGAGATAAAGTCATAGACTGCTCCACCTTCTTTGATCGTTTTTCCTCTTCCAATACAGTCATCTGTTAATGCAGAACATAAAACGTCTGGTACATCTCGCTCAGATGCTTTATCAATTGCATTTTCCACAATAACACTATAACGTGTCATTTCTCTGACGGTCTTATCCCATGCTGCTAAGAGATCTTCATATGTTTCCATCTCTGTAAATTTACCATATCCTTTGGTAAATCTCTTACCGCTTGTTAAGTCAACCCCATCATTCATCGCACAAAGCAGAACTCTTGGGAAGTTAATATAAGACATACCGGTACAACGATATCCCCATTTACCTGGAACAGCTGTCTCTACACATCCGATCGCACTATAATTGTATGCATCTTCTTCTTTGACACCCCAATTGATAAAAGATGGGATGATGATCTCATCGTTATTTAATGCTGGCATACCAAATCCGAGTTTCATAACTTCGATACATTCATCAAAGAAATGTTTGTCGATATTGGCATGATAACGGACTGTCAAATTTGGCTGTGTCAGTCTTGTTTGTGCAACGGATTGTAATACTACAAAACTTAATTCATTGACAGCATCTTTCTTATCAGTTGTCTGTCCACCGATCGTTACGTTTTGGTACATTGGTGATCCTGCGGAACTTAATGTATGTGACTGGGAACGTACTTTATTGATCGTTAATGTCTTGATCCAAAGACATGTTAATAATTCTAATGCATCTTCTTTTGTGATCTTTCCTTCATTGATATCTTTCATATAATATGGATACATATACTGGTCAAAACGTCCATAACTTAAGGAATGTCCGTTAGATTCGATCTGAAGGATCAACTGGATAAACCAAACAGACTGTACAGCTTCCCTAAAGGAATTTGCTGGTTCATATGGAACCTTGGCACAGATCTTGCTCATCTGTAATAATTCTTCTTTGCGTTTTGCATCAGTTTCTTTGTCTGCTAATTCTTTTGCAAGTTTGCTGTAACGCTGTGCAAAATCACGAACGGCTTCAATGACTGTTAAGACTGCTTTATAAAATACGTTCTTATCAATGCTTTCTGGATCTGTGAAATCTAATGCTGCTCTTAATTCTTTTACTCTTTTTTCATATCCTTTCAATCCATCAGATAAGATTCTCTGGTAATTCACTGCCAGATGGGCATCTCCAGCATTTAATTTTCCTTCCATTCCAAAGACACCTGTTTCCATAAAGACATCTACCTCTTCTGGAAGTAAAGCTTCTCCTCTGGCACGAAGATTGTTATTCTCCCAGAACGGTGCAATCTCTCTTAACTGTTCTTTTGTCTCTTCTGTAATATAGAAAACATCTCCGTCGCGTTTCTCAAAGAGATCTAATTCATTCATCACAAATTCCATGGTATATTCCGGGAAGATTGGAGCATTCTTGTTCTTTGTTGCCTGATTTCCTGCGATCAGGGATTTGTCATCAATGTAAATGCTCATTCCTTCTAAGATCTTCTGTAGCATTAAAGCTCTTACCATAACTCTTGGCTGATTCTGGTTTTCTTTATAAGCTTCTGTTGCCAGTACGGCTCTCTGTGCGTCAATATATGGTTTTGCATCGAGCACTTCCTCACGAAATGCCTGCATGCGTTCTGTTAATTTACCGAAATGTTCTGTGTTGTTCATGGTATCTCCTTTCAGAATGTTTCGTTCGTAACTTATTTTTGTTTTGTTTGTAATTATAAGTTAGCATTTTTTTGTTTGTATGTCAATAGATTTGGTTCATAATTATTTTTATTTTCATTTGAAACTTCTTTTTTGTGTAAAAGAAAAGATGCATTACTTGTTGCATGTGATCACTCCCTTCTGTCCGATAATTAACTTTATTATAACATCTGATTTCTTTTTATCTACCACTATGCTTTTTTACATAACTCTATGCTTCTTATAATAAATATAAGAAGCAATCGCAGGAATCAATGTAACGATCAAAATAATCCCTACTGCTGCTCCAATTGGATCAACAAACTTCTGAAATCCAAGCAGAATCGTCAAAACTCCACCGATGATCCACCATTTTCCCGCCATTCGATGTGTGTAATCCCAGTTTTCTTCATTATCCAATGTCCATGGAAGTTTGATTCCGATCATATAGTTCTGTCTGCACTTTGGAAGATAGTTTCCAACAACGATCAGAACTATTCCTAGTAAAACATTCGTCCACAGATTTAAATTGATCACGTCTTTATATCCCAATGCATTTCCATAGATCATTACCCCACACCAAAGTGATACAACCGGACAGATACATAGGATCAGATGATAAATCTTAGACCCAACATTCCTTTTCTTAGGATCAAATTCTGTGATAACACTACATAAAATATGCACTGCCAGCAAAAACAGATAAATTCCTGCTACTGCAAATAATTTGCTGCTGTATCGATCGACCTCGCCGTTTTTTCCAAAATGTGTTGCCACCTGTGCTGGCAACTGATCCCATAATAAGAATCCAGCAAACATTGGTAATAAAATTACAATACAACTTGCAATAAAAAACTTCTTATTCTTCTTTAACATCATGATTTCCTCCCTTCAATTCTGACAACCATAACATAACTTCCTCAACAACTGATGTATTTAACGTGTAGTAAATATAATTTTTCTCTTTCTTCTCGAAGATCAGCTCTGCTTTTTTAAGAATCTTCAAATGATAAGAAATGGTTGCACCTGTCATATCAAAATGAGATCCAATCTCTCCAGCCGACATGCTTCCATCCCGCAGCATCATAAGAATCTCTCTTCGTATTGGATCTGATAAAGCTTTAAATGTCTCTGCAAATCCCATAACTCTCATCCTTTCTGTAGCTATTTAGAAATATTTCTAATTACTTTATAGCATGAAATATCTTGAAAGTCAATTAGTATTTAGATTTTTTTCTAAATAGTTTTCATTGCAGAAATTTAACATAGATATCATTTAAATTTTGTATTTCCCTGTTACTATCATCTTATACACACGAAAGGAGTACTTAACATGATACGATTATTTGCATCCGATATGGATGGAACTTTATTAAATGACAAAGGATATATATCTGACCGAACGATCAATGCGGTGAAAAAATTACAGAAACATGGAATTCACTTTATTGTAAATACTGGAAGGGATTATCGCGCTGCCAAAAGAGAACTTGATGCGGCATCTCTTTCCTGTGATATGATCTGTCACAGTGGGGCTTGTACTTATGATGTGCATGGCAATGGATTTCATATTGCTTCGCTTCCGAAAAGTATTGCAAAACAGATCTTAACTGTTTTTGAACGGCATGGTGCTTTTGCCGACATTGCAACGGAATATGGAAAAACCTCAATCACTGATAAAAATACGTTATTATCTTATTATAAAAATGAAGTGTTTCCTGCCGTTGAACAAGAAGGTAAAGTATATTTCCGTACTTGGCACGACTTTGCAATGATGGTTTCTAAAGTTCGCTTTTTTGAAGGAAAAGAAAGTCTGCTTGGCTGTGAAACACCAATTTATAAAATCTCTACTACATTTTTTGATCAAGATAAGATCAATGCTTTAAAAGATGATATTCATGGGATTGATCAGTTACATGCGGTATCAACTTCCAAAAATGATCTGGAGATCACGCATGTAAATGCACAGAAAGGAACAGCTCTACTTCGTTATGCCCAAACAAAAAAGATCACTCCTTCACAAATCCTTGCGGTTGGTGATAGTGGAAATGATCTTTCTATGCTATCTCTTAATCTTGGAATCACTGCTGCTATGGCAAATGCTTCTGCTGCTGTAAAAAATGTATGTTCTGTCATTGCTCCTTCTAATGATCAGGATGGCGTTGCATTCTTGATTGAAGATATTTTAGAGCAAAATGAACTGGCTGCACGAGTTCGTCGTTCTTTTTGTTTGGCATTGGACTATTCCAAAATTTAGCTTAGATTACATACAATATTTTTGAAATTGATACCTCAGTTTTAACTTTTCTTTCCAAGCAAGTCCTTTTGCTTCTTCTGCCAATTTATCACGAAAGTTTCTTACAGTTCGTTCCTCAAACAACTCAAGTTTAATTTCTCCATAAATCGTCTTTTCCACCAATTCACAGGCACGTTCATACTCCCCTACCTCAATATTTGCAAAATTATCCGTGATCTTTTGATCCATCTCTTTGGTCTTCCATCCAAGTTTTGTCTCAATTCCAAAGATTCCTAACAATCCAAAAATCTGCCTCTGTAAGATTCTGATCACTTTTTCCAGAACTTGCAGTCTGTTTTCCTTTGTATCCATTGTTCTTTAATGCTGCATTCTTCTTAATCTGTTCTGGTGTGTTTACCATCTTCTGAAGTGTTGCCACATTATAGTAATATCCCGGAGTTACGTCCACTGCCTTCCATCCAACTCCGTCAAAATAAACTTCCACCCATGCATGAGCATTCTCCCCTGTAATAGATACCTCTCCATTTTTGCTGTCCTGGATCTTGGATGCTCCAAGATAGTATCCTTCCACGTATCTTGCCGGAATTCCATGTGCACGGAAAGCTCCCACTGCTGCTGATACATATAACATCTGATTTCCTGTACGGGAAGTTGTCAAAAACCATTGCAATGGATCTTGTCCCTCTGGCATTTTCCTCCAGATTCCATCTTTATATACGGAACCTACGTATGCTTTTAAATATAATGATTTTTTCTGTTCTGATATTACACGCATCATTTCATCTGAATTCTTCTGGAATCTGATCTTTTCCATATCTTAATTCATGAATGCAATGCACCATATCCTTTCTTGCCTGCTCTACAGCTTCTAATTTACCATCCGTAAGCCAAAAAACACCTGCCATACAAACGATCAGAAAGATTACAAAACCATATAAGCCTTTTCGTCTGATCGGCATTCCATACATAAACAGGCACGCTCCAAACAATCCAGACATCATAAATTTCGACAATTTTCTACATATTTTTTGTAGCATAAAGGGCTTTCATTATCTCTGGCTTATAATTCTGCAGTGATTCCTGCAAGATTCTGCATTGGATGTTTTAGGAAATAATTATAAACTGCAATGACTCTTCCTGTAAAAATAACTGCCAGTACAGTTCCAATTCCAAGTCCTATGATATGTCTTGTAAATACAAGTCCAATGATTCCTGACGTACAAAAACAAGTAACATCAAAAACATTTTTGCCAATCCCCATGCCTTTGCCAAGTTTATCTCCGATTGTCGCTGCAAGTGCATCTGCAGGATTGGGTACAAGCTTCATATTAACCATCGTTGCTGCACCTATTCCCGTAACAACGATTGCAAAAAATAATACCAGAAGTTTCTGTCCCAATGTATCTGGTACAATATTTAAATACTGGTCAAAAATATTGATAAATACACTTGTCACAAGACTCATTGGAATCTGTAATAATTCATATAATTTAAATTCTTTTCCTTTTAAGATTGACTCTATCAGCACACAAAAGCAGTAAAACACAAAGGTTATTGCTCCTAGGTTTAAATGCCAGATATGACAGATATTATATGGAATAGATATAATCGGTGATACTCCTAACAATGTTTTTGTATTTAATACAATTCCAAGTGCAAGCACGATCAAACCGATAAAATATATGATTCCTCTTGTGCATTTTGTTTTCAAAGTTCTCTTCCTCTTTTCTTTTTCTGATTCTCTTTCTAATATTTCTTTTTTATTTTCCTTTTGAATATTGAAAAGAACCCCGGAGTATCAACTCTCCGGGATTCCTGTTTGTTTATTTTTTAATTATTTTTCTTTGATCTGGCAGAATTTCTTCTTACCTTTCTTTAATAAGATACGATCTTTATCGTCAAAGTCCGCCTTACCAAATGTTGCATCAATTGCATCTACTTTCTTACCATTTACAGAAACTCCACCCTGCTGTACCATTCTTCTTGCATCTGAACGAGTTGTGCAAAGTTTAGAATCTACTAACATTGTAAGAATATCGATTCCTTCTGCTAATTTATCTGCTTCATATTCAAATGTAGGGGCATCTTCGTTTGCTCCACCACTTACAAACATTGCTTTTGCAGCTGTCTGAGCTTTCTTCGCTTCTTCTTCTCCATGAACGATCTTTGTAACTTCATAAGCAAGAACTTCTTTTGCTTTGTTGATCTCTGCTCCTTCTAAGGCTCCCAGTCTTCGGACTTCATCCATTGGAAGGAATGTAAGAAGTGATAAACATTCTTCTACTTTCACATCTTCGATATTTCTCCAGTACTGGTAGAAATCGTATGGAGATGTCTTCTCTGGATCAAGCCATACAGCACCTGCCATTGTTTTACCCATCTTCACTCCGTCGCTTCTTGTAAGAAGTGTTAATGTTAATCCGTAAGCATCTTTCTTTTCTTTTCTGCGGATCAAGTCAGCTCCTGCAAGGATATTAGACCACTGGTCGTTTCCACCCATCTCTAATTTACATCCATATCTTCTATTTAACTCAAGGAAATCATATCCCTGCATTAACATATAGTTAAACTCGAAGAATGTAAGTCCACGTTCCATTCTCTGTTTGTAACATTCTGCTGTTAACATCTTGTTGACTGAGAAATGAACTCCAACTTCACGTAAGAATTCAACGTAATTTAAATTTAATAACCAATCTGCGTTATTTGCTAAGATTGCTTTGTCATCATCAAATGTGATAAATCTTGATAACTGTTCTTTGAAACGTTTCGCATTATGATCGATCGTTTCCTTTGTTAACATATTTCTCATATCAGATTTTCCAGATGGATCTCCAATCATAGTTGTCCCGCCACCTAAAAGAGCAATTGGACGATGTCCTGCTTTCTGCATATGCATCATTGCCATGATCGTTAAAAAATGTCCTGCTGTTAAACTGTCTGCTGTTGCATCAAATCCGATATAGAATGTTACTTTTTCTTTTCCTAACAGTTCTCTTAATTCCTCGTGTGTTGTCTGTGCGATAAATCCTCTTTCTTGCAGCACATCATATACGTTTTGACTCATTTTATATATCTCCTTTTAAATTCTCTTCTTAATTTGTGTTTATATAATATAGTCCACGGCCTATGCCGTTCCTTTGAACTTATGGGAATTCCTCTATAATCTTATGCAGCCGCTCCCAAGTTCTCTTAACAGATGATCCGGACATTCGTTCTCTTCCTGTATGCATGTCCACCATATCTGATTCTGATGATATAATGTCTGCATGCTGATCTAATACCCCAAAATTGTCACCTCAAAAATATCTTGATTTCTAGTTTTTAAAGCTATGGATCGGTGCTGGAATTCTTCCTCCACGATTCACAAATGCATCGCATGAAAATTCATTCACTGGCATAATTGGTGCATATCCAAGTAATCCACCAAATTCTACCTGATCTCCAACATCTTTTCCGATTGCTGGGATCACACGGACAGCAGTTGTCTTCTGATTGATCATACCAAGTGCCATCTCATCTGCGATCAGTCCTGCGATCGTTGTTGCTTTTGTTTTTCCTGGAATTGCGATCATATCAAGTCCTACAGAACATACACATGTCATTGCTTCTAATTTCTCAATTGTCAGAGCTCCAGCATTCACTGCATCGATCATTCTCTGATCTTCGCTGACTGGAATAAATGCTCCACTTAATCCACCAACGTAAGAGGAAGCCATAACTCCACCCTTCTTCACTTGGTCATTTAACATCGCTAAGGCTGCTGTTGTTCCTGGTGCTCCTGCATACTCTAATCCAATCTCTTCTAAGATCTCTCCAACACTGTCTCCTGCTGCTGGTGTTGGTGCAAGAGAAAGATCAATGATCCCAAATGGAATTCCAAGTCTCTTAGATGCTTCTTTCGCTACTAACTGTCCGACACGAGTTACTTTAAACGCTGTTTTCTTAATCGTCTCGCAAAGAACTTCAAAGTTCTCTCCTCTAACATTTTCAATCGCACGTTTTACAACACCTGGTCCACTAACACCTACATTGATGATCGCATCTGCTTCTGTAACTCCATGGAAAGCTCCTGCCATAAATGGGTTATCATCTGGTGCATTACAAAATACTACGAACTTCGCACATCCAAGACACTGGTTGTCTTTTGTAAGTTCTGCTGTTTCTTTGACAATCTCACCGATCAATTTCACTGCATCCATGTTGATTCCTGTCTTTGTAGAACCTACATTAACAGAGGAACATACAAAGTCTGTCTCTGCTAATGCTTTTGGAATAGAACGGATCAATAATTCATCTGCTTTTGTCATTCCTTTGCTTACTAATGCAGAATATCCACCTAAGAAGTTGACTCCAACTTTCTTTGCTGCTGCATCTAATACTTTCGCAAGTTCTACGAAATCATCTGGTGTCTTACATACATTTCCACCAACTAAAGAAATTGGTGTGATAGAAATTCGTTTGTTAACAATTGGAATACCAAATTCATTCTCGATATCTTTTCCTGTCTTCACAAGGTCTTTTGCAACTGTTGTGATCTTATTATAAATATTCTCCTTGACCTCTTCTAGTGTTGTACCAACACAATCTAACAAACTGATACCGATCGTGATCGTACGAACATCTAAATTCATCTCATGGATCATTTTATTCGTTTCAAATACTTCATTCAGATTAATCATGATGCCACCCCACTAAATTCTGTGCATAATATCAAAGATTCTTTCGTTCTGCGCCTGAATTACAACACCGATTTCTTCACCGATCTGTTTTAACTCACTGGATAATAATGCGATATCTTTGGATGAACCAGCTGGATCTACGACCATCATCATGTTAAAGAAGCCGCCTGTGATCGTTTGGGAGATGTCTAAGATGTTAACATTGTTGCTAGCTAAATAGTTACACACCTTTGCGATGATTCCTACACCGTCTTTTCCAACAACTGTGATTACTGTTTTTTCCATTTTTGTTATTCCTCCTAAATGTTTATGATACACTGGTTACGGTAGATACCGTGTCTCTTCTGGCTACTTCGATCGGTAATGTAAAATTATGTAAAGAAATCTTTACCGTCTCGTATGCCAGTTTTTCGTAATTATTCTCTTTACTCAGATGTCCAAGATAAACTTTCTTTGTCTTCTGTGTTGCAACTTCCTCAATCAGTTCAGCACATCTTTCATTCGATAAATGTCCCTCTCTTCCAAGGATCCGTCTCTTCAAATAATACGGATAGCGTCCAACTTGAAGCATATTCACATCATGATTAGCTTCTACAAATAAAATATCTGAATCATATATCTTCTCTACCAGATATTCATCGTAGTCTCCAAGATCTGTTGCAATGCTTGCCTTGGCCCCTTCTTCTGAGTAAAACGAGTAACAAACAGGATCTGCAGCATCATGCCATATATGAGATGCGTTGACTTTCATATCTCCAATCTCAAATGGTTTGTCTGCTTCAATCGAATGAAAAAGGCTTTTATCAACTTTCCCAAGGTTCTTATAATCAAAAATCGCATCGATCGTCTTTCCTGTTGCAAAGATTGGAAGTCCATATCGTCTTGCGATAACACCAAGTCCCTTGATATGATCCGTATGCTCATGTGTGATCAAAATTCCATCAAATTCTGGAACGGTAAGATCAAGTTCTGAAAGGGAGTTTTCAATACGCTTTGCACTGACTCCACAATCAACTAATACATTCGTCTTCTTCGTTCCAACATATATGCAATTTCCTTCACTGCTGCTTGCTAAACTTGATAGTTTCACGGATTGTACCTCTTTCTTCTCTTCTGGGCTGACCCTATTGGCAAACATTATATCATAAGGTTATTTAAGATTCAAGAATTGCTCTGTATTCTTAAATGTACAAAATATCAACCAAGAATCTTTACGATCTGTGCTTTTGTATCTTCTAGATCACCTGAATTATCAATGATATTGCTTGCCATAGATTTAAACTCTTCTTCTTTTTGCTGTTTTTCGATCATCTGTTTGATCTTTTCATCAGAATATCCTCTGGAAGCTTTTAAGCGTTCATATCTTACTTCTTCTCTCGTGTAAATATACCATAACTGATCAAATCTCTTTTCATATCCTGCTCCAACTAACAAAGCTGATTCTATGACAAGTAAACCTTCTGGTTCTTCTTTTTCAAACTGATCAATTCTTGATAAAATCTCTTCATCCACATTTTTATGAGTGATGCTGTTTAATAAGGAAAGTTTTGTTTCATCACGAAACACGATCTCTCCAAGTATCGGGCGATTGATCGTCTGGTCTTCATTTAAAATTTCATTTCCAAATGCCTGAACGATCGCATCATAACTTTTTGCCCCTGGTACCATCAACTCATGTGCTACATGATCAGATTGAATGATCTTTGCCTGATAATCATTTTTTAGTATATTTAAAATCTCACTTTTTCCAGAGCCGACTCCCCCGGTGATTCCTATGATTTTCATTTATCTTCTCCTTATTTTGCTTCGTACCAGCTTGCTCCCTGTTCAATATCAATATTTAATGGCACACGAAGGCTTACTGCATTCATCATTTCATTCTGTAAGATTTCTTTGACTTCCTCAAATTCATCCAAATGTGTTTCAATCAGGAGTTCATCGTGAATTTGTAAAAGCAGACGGGATTTCATCTGTTTTTCTTTTAATTTCATATTCACTCTTACCATTGCGATCTTAATGATATCTGCTGCTGTTCCCTGAATCGGGGAATTCATTGCTACACGTTCTCCAAAGTTTCTCTGCATGAAATTGCTGGATTTTAATTCTGGGATTGGGCGGATTCGATTGAACATTGTCTTTACATATCCGTCTGTTTTTCCTTTTTCCACTTCCCCATCTAAGAATTCCTTAACTCGTGGATACATTGCAAAATAACGATCAATATATTCCTGTGCCTGTTTTCTTGAAATCTTAAGATCCTGACTTAAACCAAACGCACTTAATCCATAAATGATCCCAAAGTTAACCGCTTTTGCATCTCTTCTTTGTGTACTCGTCACTTCATCCATCGGAATTCCAAATACTTCAGAAGCTGTTCTTGCATGAATGTCCTGATTTTCCTCATATGCATGGATCAGTTTCTCATCCTGTGACAAATGTGCCAGAACTCGAAGTTCGATCTGTGAATAATCCGCATCTAAAAATATATATCCCTCTTCTGGCAGAAATACTTTGCGGATCGCTCTTCCAAGTTCCATACGGATTGGAATATTCTGAAGATTTGGTTCCGTACTACTGATTCTTCCAGTTGCGGTGATTGTCTGATTAAATTTTCCATGAATTCTCTGATCATCCTGAATAAAGTTTGCCAATCCATCTGCATACGTTGATTTTAATTTCGTCAACTGTCTGTATTCTAAGATCATCGGAATGATCGGATAGAGATGCTCGATCTTTTCTAACACTTCCACACTGGTGGAATATCCAGTCTTTGTCTTTTTTGCACCTTCTAATTTCATATGTTCAAATAAAACAACACCTAACTGTTTTGGAGAATTGATATTGAACTCTTCCCCTGCTTCTTTGTAGATAGACTCCTGTAATTCTTCAATCCTTCCAACCAGCTGATCTCCATATTCTTTCAACGCTTTCGAATCTACGTGAATTCCTCGTACTTCCATATCATGAAGTGCAAACATTGTTGGAATCTCAATCTCTCGATAAAGATCCATCATCTCAAGTTCTGTTAATTTATCACTTAATGGTTGGATCGCTTCTCTTGAAATATAAGCTTCATAACCCATAATCTTCTTTCCTGCATCACTTAAAACCCCATCTGTAACCATTGGATGTTTCTTATCGATCAATTCTTTTCTGGATGGAAGCATCATAGATTTATAATCTCTTGCAATATCATCATATTCATAAGTGCTTTTTAATGGATTCACAAGATAAGCAGCCAGTGAAACATCAAAAATACTCTTTGTCGTCTCATGGATCGTTAAATGAGACAAATGTTCTTTCACTTCCATCATTGCCACATATCCTATGTTGTCATATAGATCATCAATTTTCTCATATAAAAAATCTTGCGTTATAAATCCAAAACCTTCACAACTAAATAAATATACTTCTTCTCCTTCTGTATTTAATGCAACCCACATCGCATCATTTTCTTTATAAATGGAGATTCCTGCTTCTTTCTTCTTCACTGCTTTTGCAAAAATATCTTCCGCCTCTGCAAGATCGATGATCTCTTTGATCTTAACTTCGAGATCCTCTTGTTCTTCTCCATCAAAACGTTTGAGAATTGCTTTAAATTCCAATTCTTTCAACATATGATACGCTTCTTTCGTATACAGATCACCAAGCTTCGCATCATCAAACGAAATATCGATCGGACTGTCTACCTTGATCGTTGCAAGTTCTTTACTCATAACACCCTGATCATAGTATTCCTGCAGATTGTTTTTTGCACGATTGGGTTTTACTTCATCAATATGTGCATATGCATTTTCAATTGATTGAAATTCTTTGATCAGTTTTGTCGCTGTCTTCTCCCCTATTCCAGGAATTCCAGGAATATTATCCGATGCATCACCCATCAAAGCTTTCACGTCAATAAATTCCTTTGGCGTTACCTGATATTTTTCTAACACATCATCTTCATAATAATCTTCAACAACCGTTCCAGCCCTGTTTGTCTTTGGAATACGAATCTGCACTTTCTTTGTCGCAAGCTGTAAAAGATCTCGATCTCCAGAGACAATTTTCACTTCAAATCCTGCTTGTTCTCCAAGAACAGACATTGTCCCAAGAAGGTCATCTGCTTCATAACCTTCTTCCATCATCAAAGGAATGTTCATTGCCTTTAACACTTCACGGATCACTGGAACCTGTTCTTGTAATTCATCTGGCATTCCTTTTCTCGTTCCTTTATAATCCGCAAACATTTTATGGCGGAATGTTGGCGCTTTTAAGTCAAATGCAACTGCCAGATGTGTCGGATTCTCTTCCTCTAAAAATTTAAACATAATATTCAAAAAACCAAGGATCGCATTCGTATGGAGTCCTTGACTATTGGTCATGTCGGGCAATCCATAAAATGCACGGTTTAAAATGCTGTTTCCATCAATCAATAATAATTTCTGTTTCACTCCAGATTGTTCTCCTTTTCTATAAATGCGTTCTGAGACATTGTAACACAAAACTACAGAAATTGAAAACCAATAACATTTAACATGCATTTATGAAAACAATGGTGTTGACAAATATCGATCTCCATTATCTGGCAAAAATGCTACAATTGTCTTCCCTTTATTTTCCTTACGTTTTGCCACCTGAATCGCAGCATATAATGCAGCACCTGATGAAATTCCAACTAAGATTCCTTCTTCTATTGCGATCACTTTTCCATAATCAAAAGCGTCCTCATTCTCCACTCGAATGATCTCATCATAAATTTCTGTATTTAACACTTCAGGCACAAATCCGGCTCCGATTCCTTGAATCTTATGTGGTCCTGCCTGACCTTTTGAAAGCATTGGAGATGTTGCTGGTTCAACAGCGATCACTTTCACATCTTCTTTCTTGGATTTTAAATATTCTCCAACTCCTGTAACAGTTCCTCCTGTTCCAACTCCTGCAATAAAAATATCTACTTCTCCGTCCGTGTCTTCCCAAATCTCTGGTCCTGTTGTCAGTCTGTGAACTTTCGGATTGGATGGATTAACAAACTGTCCTGCGATAAATGCATCTTCGATTTCTTCAGCAAGTTCTTCAGCTTTTGTGATTGCTCCTTTCATACCTTGTGAACCATCTGTTAATACAATTTCCGCTCCATAAGCTTTTAATAGATTTCTTCGTTCAACACTCATTGTCTCTGGCATTGTGAGGATTACCCTGTATCCTTTGGATGCACCGATCGCTGCAAGTCCTATCCCTGTATTTCCTGATGTTGGTTCTATAATAACAGACCCTTCTTTTAATTTTCCTGTTTCTTCTGCATCAACGATCATCTGATATGCGATACGGTCTTTTGCGCTTCCTGCTGGATTATATCCATCTAGTTTTACTAATAATCTTGCCTGTAGTTTAAATCTTTTTTCTACATTTTCAACTTCTACAAGCGGTGTTTTTCCGATTAATTCTATAACATTTTTATATATATTTGACATTATTTTTACTCCTTTGATTTTATTTTCATATAATTCCTATCTTTTTAATATGTTATTAGTATATCAGATTTTAAAACAATGTCAAACTCTTTTATCTTTCGCATTCCTTTTGACACTCTCATCATATTTTTAATAAAAGAAAAACGACCATGTGATCCTTAGATCACATAATCGTTTCCACCTTTGATTCTTGCTTTATTTACGACATCTTCTAATGTAATTCCACTTAAATATTCTTCAATTACCTGTCCTAATCCTTCCCAGATCTCTATCGTTGGACATTCATGGTAGCGTTCACACTGATTCACCTTATCATCCAAACACGCTACTGGCTGTAAGCTTCCCTCTGTTATCTTTAAGATTTCATAGATCGTATAATCTTTTGGGGCTCTGGAAAGCTGATAACCTCCTTTAGGTCCTCGCAAACTCTTTAAATATCCCCTGATACTTAACTGTCTTACGATCTGTTCCAAATATTTTACAGATATCTCCTGTCTTCTTGATATGTCTTTTAATGCAATCCAATCGCCTGTATGATGCATTGCAAGATCATACATTAAACGAACTGCATATCTTCCCTTTGTTGAAATTTTCATATTCTCTGCTCCATTTTCTTAATTATTGTTTAACATCCAGTAACTGTATCGCTGTCTTTAAGCTTCTGACATCCTGTGCCTCATCAAATGTCAGTTTGTTATCCATTGTCAGAATTACTGTGTAATGGCCATCCTGTTTATAAATCTTGTAGTAGTCATAAGTATACTGTACGTATTTTTCACTGCCATAAGCATCTCTCGTAGAATCCTCTACATAGTAAAACTTCCCATTTACATTAGAAACATACTGAAGAATCGGATCTCCCTCTACGGTATACTGACAAATTACGATAGCACAATCTTTATGATCTTTTACATTCTTTAAAAACTGATTCCAAAGCTTTTTGCTTCCTTTGCCAAATGAATCATATTCAATTACCACAATTCCCTGATATGATGTATCTTCTGCCGTCATTTCTTTCGGATATTTTGAAAGTAGTTTTTTTATCTGATCATATTTTGAAAGTATTTTTATTTCGATCTTCTCATCTCTTTTTGTTTCTTTTGTGGTTTTCTCCGTCTTCGCACTTGTAGAATCCTTGACTGATTTTCCACAACCTGTAAAAGAAACTGCTGTTAAAAGCATCGCTGTACCAAGTATTGTAGCCATAATTTTCTTTCTCATCATAACTCCTTTCTTGCAATCCCCTTATTTCATATCGTTTTAGTATATAATACTTGTTTTTATGTCTATTGTCAATCTTGTTGTGATGCTTTACAATAAAAATATACAGGGAGCTTCCTGTATAATAAAAATGTGGATGTTGAAAATTGAAAATACCTCAGAGTACAATAAGACTACTGACTGGCAGGTTAGTAAAAATCTTATTATACAGAGAGGTATCTACAATGAAGTCTAACACACAGAATGCAAAAATTGAAGCTATTACAGAAAAAACTTTGGTACTCGGAATTGATGTCGGAAGTGAAACGCACTATGTCAGAGCTTTTGATTACAGAGGAATCGAGTATTCAAAGAAGCCATTTAAGTTTAGTAACACAGAGGTCGGATTTGCGACATTTAAGGAATGGATCCTGGACCTCAAAGAAAGGCATGAGAAGGATAAGGTGGTTCCGGGGATGGAACCGACAGGGCATTATTGGTTCAATCTTGGAAAGTTTCTACAGGATAATGAAATGAAACCGGTGCTTGTAAATCCTCACCATGTAAAAAAATCAAAAGAACTCGACGACAACAATCCAACTAAAAATGACCGTAAGGATCCGAAAGTTATAGCAGGATTAGTTAGAGAGGGACGTTACATGATCCCATACCTGCCGGATGGTGTCTATGCTGATCTTAGAACGGCATCAAACATAAGATTCCAGTTACAGGCGGAACTTACAAGAATTCAAAACAGGATCAGTCGTTGGTTCAATATATATTTTCCTGAATATAAGACGGTATACGGAAAGCCGGATGCCAAGAGCGGAATGCTGATCCTTAAAGCAGCACCACTCCCTGAAGATATCTTGACGTTAGGTATCGATGGAGTGAACCAGATCTGGCGAGATGCGAAGTTAAGAGCAGTTGGAAAGGCGAGGGCGAAGACTCTGATAGAAGCTGCTGAGCACAGCATTGGAAGCAAAGAAGGTACGGTGTCTGCAAGAATGGAAATCCGAATGCTTCTGGAGGACTATGAATCCAAAAATATGCGTCTACAGGAAGTTATGGTTCTAATTGAAGAACTGGTAAAAGAGATTCCAATGGCTGAAAAGCTGTTAGAAATCAAAGGAGTGGGAATCAGGACAGTGTCAGGGTTCCTTGCAGAAGTAGGTGATATCAGCCGCTTTAACAATCCGAAGGAACTGCAGAAGCTTGCAGGATTGGCATTGGTTGAAAATAGTTCGGGAAAGCACAAGGGAAAGACAACAATAAGCAGACGAGGCCGAAAGAGACTCAGATACCTGCTTTTTGAGGTTGCAATGTCGCTTGTGGCGAAGAATCCGGAGTTCAGGGAGCTCCATA
>OLOR01000683.1_pt1 | contig 35863 bp, 34 predicted proteins | sample 1672521 | NCBI WGS metagenome assembly OLOR01 (sample SAMEA3136695, study PRJEB25190) | human gut metagenome | biome: human gut; feature: human-associated habitat; material: faeces | place: Austria | collected 2013
GAGGAGGACATCCCCGGTCTGGAGGCGCTGGCGCTGGATCCCATGATGCGGCAGCTCTGCGAGGAGGTCATAGAGCCGTATTACTATGACGTGCTGCTGCCCTACGACGCTTCCTACAGCGATATGGTGCGCAAGGACGAGCTTTATACCTACTACCGGGACATCGATTATGACGGGAAAACGCTGGGTGCCATTAATGATGCGGTGGATATCTTTAAGCTGGGGAGAAACCTGCATATCTGGTACAGCAAGTATGAGAGTGGAGATCCCTCTGTTGATTGGGATGATACGTCATGGCGGTATACTCAAAGGCACGGCGATGAACATACCTACCACTGGCTTGTATGCGACAGCAGGGCGGAGGGCCTTAACAATCTGAAATTTTCAACGTGGAAAGAAAAGTGGACCGTGGACGGAGTAAGATGGCCCACGGATATCCATGATGTCAGACAGTATCGGGCGGCCTATACGCAGGGCGTCTGCAAAAGCGTATGGATCAGTGAGGGAGACGCTGTGTATGTCGCCGATGACTACCGGGACGGCATGATATATGGGAGCGTATGTCTGGAAAACGGCGAGGTCACCCTCCGCACCGGAGACGGGCGCTATGAGACGACATTTCCCGTTGTCAACGGGAGGGCGCAGCCGGGAACGGATGTAGAGGTCGAAATGCGATCCGATGAAAACGGCAATGTCTACGCATCGGCGCTGCTCTGGCATACGCCGGACGGGGAGACGCTTCGGATAGGGCTGCAAACGCACTGGGGGCAATCTGCCGATGCGTCCAATGCGGAAGATCTGTATCATATTATCGTGCTGGAGCGTACGAGCATAGGATGATCCCAATAGACTGCCCGGAGGCTTCGCCGGATCAAACGGACCAATAAAAAATATTCCCTTAGGCCAACTGGCCTAAGGGAATATTTTTTATCCGAAATAAGCCACCAGTAGGTCCGTGACCACGCCGTAGCTCTTGCTGCCGTCCGTGTCGCCGTTGCTCTTGAGAAAGCCGTCATACACGGTGTCCGAGACCTTTGAGACGACGCCCCGGAACTGCGCCCAGTAGGCGTTGTCCGCCCGCAGGTCAGCCACCACCGTGTCCGGCAGTGCGTCCCGTATGGTCTGCCACGCCTCCCGGTCGGCGCTGTACAGAGCGTTGAACAGATACCCGAACCCCGTCAGCCAGCCGGAGTAGCGGTACCCTGCATCCTCTGACCGGACAGCGGCCAGTATGCCGATGAAATTGCACGCCTCCTCCGCCGTGATGCCCCGCTGGTGCGCCAGCTCATGGCATACAGTGGCCGGCAGAAAGGCCGCCGGACTGTCCATGTTGACGTTCGGCTCGCCGGTGAAGGGGAAGTAGAACCCGGTGAAGCGCAGGGCACTCAGCGCCCGGGAGCAGGCGAAGCCCTTGGCACCGCCCGTTTCCGCCCGCAGGAACGGGAACTCGCCGCAGAGCACATCCAGCGCGGAGGCGCTCCGGTTCAGCACCGCCTGCCGGTCCAGCGTGCAGACACCGCTTTCATCTCTGGGGACGTCATCGGCGCAGGCGGCCAGATTGCCGGCAAAATAGGCCGTTACCTCCGCCAGCGTCTCCGCCGTGGAAGGCCGGGCATGGATGCCGCTTTTCTCCTGGAAGCTGTCGGTGTTGTACCCGATGCCCCAGGTGAGGCAAAAGCCGGCGTACACCGTCAGCACGGCGCAGAGGGCGGTGAGCGTCAGGCGCAGAGCCATGCCCCAATGGCGGCCCCGCGCGGCGATGATGCGCCGGGGCACATTGGCCAGCCACAGTATGGCGCAGAACACCGCCGTCAAGATCAGGACCTCACCTACGGAGAGCGTCAACCTCCCACACAGCCGCCCCAGCCACTGCTCCGCCGGCAGCACGGCGCCGTACCACAGCCAGTTCATGGCGGCGCGGCTGGTGCGCAGGGCGAAATACGCGGCAAAGAACACCGCCAGCGCAATACACCAGCGGCACAGGGCGCGGCGGCTCATAGGGGCAGCGCCCTGCCGGTGAAGCACATGACGCAGTGGGCGCGGACGATGACCTTGCCGGTCTCGTCGGTCATTTCGGCGGAACAGAAGGCCAGCTTGCCGCCCAGGCGATCCACCTTGCCCACGGTGGTCAGGGTGCTGCCGGCGGCAGCGGCGGACAGGTAATCGATGGTGGCGTTCACCGTGACCACCATCTCCTGCCGCAGCGTCATAATGGCCATGCCCATGGCCACATCGCACAGCGAGAACAGGATGCCGCCGTGGGCGCCGCCCCAGCGGTTCAGACTTTCGGTGTGCATGGGCAGCGTCACGGTGGCGGTGCCGTCATCCAGATCGGTGGTCCGCATAAAGTTGTGGGTGAGAAACGGCTCCCGGTCGTTGCCGAAGACCATCAGCTTATCGTAGAGGTCTTTTGTCATGGGGGTGCTCCTTTCAAAGAAAAGGCAGGCGGGCTGCGTGCCCGCCTGCCTGCTATATCACGCGGGGTCTTCGGGTTCGGGCGCGGGCGTATCCTCCGGCGGGGAATCCTTGGCCCGACCCACATAGGCGTAGGCCTCCGTGGGCATATTCCGCTTCCGCAGCCGGCGGTCCATCAGAAATTTCAGCAGTTCCTGTATGCAGGCGAACACCGGCACGCCGATGAACATACCCAGCACGCCGGCGAAGCCGCCGCCCACCAGGATGGCCACGATGACCCAGAAGCTGGAGATGCCCGTGGCGTCGCCCAGAATTTTGGGCCCCAGGATGTTGCCGTCAAATTGCTGGAGGATCACGATGAAGATCACGAACACCAGACATTGCTTGGGGCTGACCAGCAGGATCAGGAATGCCGACGGCACCGCGCCCAGGAAGGGCCCGAAGAAGGGGATCACGTTGGTCACGCCCACCACCACGCTGACCAGCGGCGTGTAGGGCATTTTCAGGATGGAGCAGCAGATAAAGCAAAGGATGCCGATGATGAGGGAGTCCAGCAGTTTGCCGCGGACAAAGCCGGAGAAGATGGCGTTCACCCGCCGCGTGCCGCGCATGACCGCGTCGGCCTTTTCCTCCGGCAGCGCGGCGTAGACCGCCTTGCAGCAGCGAGCCAGGCTCTTCTCCTTCATGCCCATCAGGTAGATGGACACGATGATGCCCACGATCAGGTCAAAGGCAAAGCCCACCGCGCCGCGGATGCCGCTCCAGATACCGTTGGTCAGCGGCACAATGGCCTTCTGGGCCCAGGGCAGCACCTTGTCGGTCAAAAAGGCCATGCCGTCGGTATAGCGCTCGGTGATGAGCCCCGCCAGCCAGACACCGATCCCACTGTCGCTCTCCAGCAGGTCGTTGGCCCAGCGATAGACCTTGCGGTAGTAGGACTCGGCGTTGTTGATAAGGGTGGTCACGCTGTCCACCACCTGGGGCACCAGCACGCTCATCAGCAGGTACAGAAGGAAGATGACCACGGCCTCGGTCAACAGGATGCTCACCAGCCGCAGCGCGCCCGACGGCTGCTTCAGCTCTTTTTTGAAGAGCTTTTTCCACAGCGCCGCGATGGCCCGTTCCAGACAGGACATGATGGGCGTCAGCAGATAGGCGATGGCAAAGCCGTACAGCACCGGCGCCAGGATGGATGCCAGCTTGGACACGAACTGCTGCAGCGTTCCCGCCTGATAGAAGGTATCGTAGAACACCAGCACGGCACATACGGTCAAAAAGGCCGTCAGTCCCCATTTGAAATACTGCGTTCGCTTCATGGCAGGACCTCCCACTGCTGTTTTTTCTATCATACCCGTATGCGCGGCGTTTTGCAACAATTTTCGCACACAAACACCCGCAGCGGAATGTGTATTGCAATCCCGCCGCAACTGTGGTATCATACTCGGACAACCCCGCGCAAAATGCGAGAATTACGATGGTATGGAAGGGTGTCCCTATGAAAAAGCTCTTGTTTATCGTCAATCCCCGTGCGGGAAAGACAAAATCCCGCGCCCCGCTGTTCGATGCCGTGGCGCAGTTCTCCCGTGCCGGCTATCTGGTACGGGTCTATATCACCGAGGCGGGCGGCCAAGCCCGCGATATCACCGCCCGGTGGGGCGGGCAGTACGACATGGTGGTCTGTGCCGGAGGCGACGGCACGCTGAACGAGACGCTGTCCGGGCTTATGCAGCTGGAGCAGCGGCCCCTGCTGGGCTATCTGCCCTGCGGCAGCACCAACGACTTTGCCATGAGCCTGCATCTTCACACCATGCTGCCCGCCGCGGCAGAGGCGGCCGCCACCGGCACGCCCTGCCCCCTGGACGTGGGGCGGCATAACGACCGCTATTTCGCCTATGTGGCCTCCTTTGGGGCCTTTACCCGGTCCTCCTACTCCGCCACTCAGGCAGCCAAGAATGCTCTGGGTCATTTTGCCTACATTTTGGAGGGGTTGGGTGACCTTGACTCCCTGCGGCCCTACCGCTGCGCGGTGGAAGCCGATGGTGAGCGCTTTGAGGGGGAGTTCATTTTCGGCGCTGTGTGCAATTCCACCTCCCTGGGCGGCCTGGTGAAGCTGGATCCCTCCCGTGTACGGATGGACGACGGAAAATTCGAACTGCTGCTGCTCCGTATGCCAAAGACGGCACTGGATCTGCAGAACCTCATTACCGCCATGACCCGTATGCAGTACGACTATCCCGGCGTGATACTGCGCCATGTCCGGCGCGTCACCCTGACCACGGAGGAGAACCTCCCCTGGTCCCTGGACGGTGAATACTGCCCCAGTGCGCCCCGCGTGGAGATCGAGAACCTCCCCGCCGCCATTCAGTTGGTCCGCTGATGGCAAAATAAGTTGAAAAAGACCCGCCATCGGCGGGTCTTTTTCTATACACGCTGCAATTGTGCGGTGAAAATATACGGATCGCGATCAGAAGGACACCATCTCCGGGTCCGGCTTGGTGGTGGCGGCGATGGAGGTGACGTACAGCACAGGGCCTTCGCCCTGATAGGCGTCACAGGCCTCCTTCTTCACTGTGGCGTGTATCTTCACCCACTGCTTGTCCTTATACTGCTCCAGCCCTTCGCCGCGGCACACCAGGGCCAGGAACTGCATATCCTTGTCGCAGCACACCATGGCGAAGCGTCCCGGGCAGTGCACGCCCTTGAACTTTTTGGAGTGGCACATCAGCGCCTTGAAGGACACCTCCACGCCCTCGTAGCGTCCCGGGTTGTCCATCATGTCCACATACCAGATGCCGTAGTCCTCGTCCGGCACCTCCAGCTTGCCGCCGGTCAGGTCGAAGGGAGACATCTCCGGCGTGACGTACTCCTCGCTGGTGCCGTCCTCGTTTTCCAGGTAGATATCCGCCCGGCGGTTGGCCATCCGCAGGTTGCGGCTGCGAAGCTGGGCGCGCAGCTGCTCATTGCAGCGGTTGAAGATCAGCATATCGCAGTTGGTGATCTTCTCCATCATCAGCTGCCCCATGTTCTTCAGATACATCTCGAAGGTCGTGGCATCCACCAGGCACATGATCTGATAGAGTATCCAGTTGGCGGGCAGCCCCTCGCGGTACAGCTTCTCCATGCTCCACATGCCGTTGTACTCCACGATGACCTGCTTGGGCCGGTACTGCTTTTCCAGCTTTTTCAGAAAGTCGGGCGTCAGTTGGTCCTCGTCCTCCACGGTATAGGTGAATACGTTGCCCAGCACCTTGGGATCATAGCCGTTCTCACCCTCCTCGCAGCACAGCAGCAGCGTCCGATCCTCGGCGGCGAAACCGTCCCGCAGGATGCCGTTGATGAACTCGGTCTTGCCGGCGTCCAGAAATCCGGCGATGAGGTAAACAGGAATATCCATGTCAGCCGCTCCTTACAGTCCGAACAGCTGAGAGAGTTTATCCTCTTTCAGCTGGGAGCCGATCACACAGATACGGCCGGTGTAGTCCGCCGGACCGCGCCGCACCTGGTGCTCCTCGGGCACAAAGTCATAGTGCAGCCACTGGCCGCCGTCGGCGGCAGCCACGATACCCTTGGCCCGCAGGATCGCGCCGTATTCGCCGCTGTCCAGCGCCGTCAGGATGTGCTCCAGCTCCGCTTCGGAGTAGGCCTTCACCGTCTCCGTGCCCCAGCTGGTGAATACCTCGTCGGCGTGATGATGGTGATGGTGACAGCCGCAGTGGGGATCATCGCATTCCTCGCCGTCGTGGTGATGGTGGTGATGATCGTGGTCATGCTCGTCCTCATCGTGGTGATGATGGCAGCAGTGCTCATGGTCGTGGTCGTCGTCATCGTCATCATCATGGTCATGGTGATGGCAGCAATGGTCATGCTCATCCTCATCCTCGTCATGGTGGTGATGGTGGTGCTCATGCTCGTGCTCCGCCTCATCCGCCTCGTGCTCAGCGCGCATATGCGCCAGCAGCTCGTCCGCCAGAGAGACCTTTTCGATGGCGCTGAGGATGGTCATGCCGTCCAGCTGGTCCCAGGGTGTGGTGAGAATGGCGGCATTGGGGTTCTTCTCCCGCAGCAGCGCCACGGCGGCCTCCAGCTTCTCCTGGCTCAGCCGTTGGGTGCGGGAGAGGATGATGGTACCGGCGGACTCGATCTGGTTGTTGTAGAACTCGCCGAAGTTCTTCATGTATATCTTGACCTTGGTGGCGTCCGCTACGGTCACAAAGCTGTTCAGCTTCATGTCCGGTACGTCCTTCACGGTGTTCTCCACCGCCACGATCACGTCGCTGAGCTTGCCCACGCCGCTGGGCTCGATGAGGATGCGGTCAGGGTGGAACTGCTCATGTACGTCCTTCAGCGCCTTGTTGAAGTCGCCCACCAGAGAGCAGCAGATGCACCCGGAGGACATTTCACTGATCTGCACGCCGGAGTCCTTCAGGAATCCGCCGTCAATGCTGATCTCGCCGAACTCGTTTTCGATCAGTACCAGCTTCTCGCCGGGGAAGGCCTCGGCCAGCAGCTTCTTGATAAGGGTCGTCTTACCTGCGCCCAAGAATCCGGAAACGATGTCGATCTTTGTCATAGAAAAAACCTTCTTTTCTCTGCCGCCCACTGCGGCGTAAATTTTGTTCCGTGCCCCGCGTCCGCCGTTCAGAGGACGAAAAAAGGGGGCGGGGACGTTTTTCACCTATATAATATCCCATTTTTTGAAAAATGCAAGTCCTGCCGGTAAAACCCGCGCGGCGGACACCCTGTGCCCGCCGCGCTTTTGTCATTCGCCGATCCGGTTTAGGATCAGCTGACTGAGCGACGCTGCCAGTGCCCGGTCGTACCGCCGCGTTTCCACGGTGCCGTCCATCTGTCCGTCCTCATCCGCCTGGCCGCTTTCGTTGTGGCCGCCGTTCAGGTCATCTTTGGCGCTGCCGGTGTCCGTGCCGTTGGTGTCCGGCTGTGTGGTGATGCTGCCGTTGGGTGTGGTGTCCGGCGCGTTGCCGTTTGTCTTGTCGTCTGCCGCGCCGCAGGCCGCCAGCGTCACCGCCAGCATCACTGCCGCCGCCAGTGCAGCGAGTCGATCTGTCATATCTTTTTTCCTCCTTTTCCCATGTGCGCCGGCCGATCCGCGCAAAAACACGCGCACATGCGCGGAGAACAGCCGCCGCCAAACGTAGGTTTTGCCGCGGGCGGTTTTATAGCCCCGACACTTTTTGCCTTTTGCATCATTTGTACAGGAGAAGCCGTATCTTTTGTGGCGGAAGTATTGCATTTTCCGAAAAACCATGATATGATTTCTTCTACCTCAGAGATGGGTAAATGTTTGATTACGAACCGTGTTATTTGCTTAGGACATAACGACTTGAACATAGATGGAGGACGATATATCATGCAGAAGCTGGAAAAGCAGTATCATATCCACTGTGCCGAAGGCGACGTGGGCCGCTATGTTATTCTTCCCGGCGACCCCGGCCGCTGTGAAAAGATCGCGGAGCTGTTCGACGACGCGCATTTTGTTTCTCAGAACCGCGAGTACACCATCTATACCGGTACGCTGCTGGGGGAGAAGGTCTCCGTCTGCTCCACCGGTATCGGCGGGCCCTCCGCCTCCATCGCCATGGAGGAACTGCACAACATCGGCGCTGACACGTTTATCCGCGTAGGGACCTGCGGCGGCATCGAGCTGGATGTCCGCAGCGGTGACGTGGTGGTCGCCACCGGCGCGATCCGCTTTGAGCATACCAGCCGGGAATATGCCCCCATCGAGTACCCCGCGGTGGCGAACTTCGAGGTCACCACCGCGCTGGTCCAGGCGGCCAGGGCGCTGGGCAAGCGTACCCAGGTAGGCGTCGTTCAGTGCAAGGACGCGTTCTACGGCCAGCACAGCCCCGAGCGTATGCCTGTATCCTATGAGCTGCTCAACAAATGGGAGGCCTGGAAGCGCCTGCACGTCAAGGCCAGTGAAATGGAGTCCGCCGCCCTCTTTGTGGTGGCTGATGCCCTGAACTGCCGCTGCGGCAGCTGCTTCCATGTGGTCTGGAACCAGGAGCGGGAAAAGGCAGGTCTGGACCAGGATATGAGCGAGGACACCACCTCCGCCGTTCAGGTGGGAGTGGAGGCCCTGAAGCGGCTCATTCAGGCCGATCGCGCGGCCCAATAAGCTTCCCTGAAAAAAGCGCCCCCTGTCATGCGCCCCCGGATGCGGACGGAAAGCTGACCTGCCCCGGTCGGTACCCCATGCGGCTATCCCATCAGAATCATGTCAGTTATACCCCGGCTGACACAGTCCCCGGAGAACAGAAGGAGGCACCCCCACCTCCTTGCCCTCGGCCACGCCGGGGGCGCTTTTTTGACTGGCATCTGAAAAAATTTCAGAAGACCTGACAAAAAGTCTTGTTTTTCCCGTTAAAAAGCGTTAAGATGATGCTTGCGCCGGAGGGCGTGCAGCATTTTACAAAGGAGAAAATCACATGGAGCGTATCTTTCATCTGAAAGAGAACGGCACCTCCGTCAAAACGGAGATCCTGGCCGGTCTCACCACATTCATGACGATGGCCTACATCATCGCCCTGAACCCCAACCTGCTGACCAACTTTGCCGTGGGCACACCCCTGTGGAACGGTGTGTTTCTGGCCACCTGCATCGCCAGTGCCATCGGCACCGTGGTCATGGCCTTCCTGGCCAACAAGCCCTTTGTCATGGCGCCCGGTATGGGGCTCAACAGCTTCTTTGCCGTCATCGCCGGCAATGTGGCCGCCATGCTGAACACTGACTACACCAGCGCTTTCCAGGCGGTGCTGTGCATCATTCTGGTGGAGGGTATCGTTTTCCTTCTGCTGAGCATTTTTAACATTCGTGATAAGATCGTCACCGCTATCCCTCTGGGTGTCCGTCTGGGTATCGGTCCCGCCATCGGCCTTATGCTGATGAACATCGGCCTGGGCTCCAACGTGGGCATCTACGCCGAGGGCAACGGTTATACCTCACCCTTCTATGTCATGCGTGACTTCTTCGGCGCCATGACCCCCAGCGTGATCAAGGATCACATGGGTGCCGAGTACAGCCAGATGGTCCTGACTGTTATCACCATGTTCATCGGCCTGTTTGTCATCATCCTGCTGGCCAAGAAGGGCGTCAAGGCCGCCGTGCTGGTGGGTATGCTGGTAGCTTCCGTGATCTACTGGGCCGGCTGCTTCATCTTCCTGGGTACCAATCCCTTTGCCTCTCTGGAGGGTGCGTCCTTCCTGCCGCCTTTCCACGATATGGTGGAGACCACGCTGTTCAAGTTTGACTTCACCGACTTCTTTAATATCGGCTGGTTCACGGCGATCAGCCTGATCATCACCTTCTGCATGATCGATATGTTTGACACCATCGGTACATTGGTGGGAACGGCCTCCCGCGCCGGTATGACCGACAAGGACGGCAATATGCCCAACATGAAGGAGGCCCTGCTGTCCGATGCCGTGGGTACCGTGGCCGGCGCCTGCTGCGGCACCTCCACCGTTACCACCTTCGTGGAGTCCGCCTCCGGTGTGGAGGCCGGCGGCCGCACCGGCCTGACCAGCCTGACCGCCGCGTTCATGTTCCTGGCCTGTATGTTCATCGCGCCCGTGGCGGCCGTCATTCCCGCTGCCGCTACCTCCTCCGCCCTGATCTACGTGGGCATCCTGATGCTCCAGGGCCTGAAGAACGTGGATTTCGACGATCTGGATCAGGTGGTCCCCGTGTTCCTGATGCTGCTGGCCATGCCCATCTCCGGCTCCATCGGCCACGGAATCGGTATTGCCATGATCTCCTACACCGTGATCAAGGTGTTCTCCGGCCGTGCCAAGGATGTGTCTGTCCTGACCTACATTATTTCCCTGCTGTTTATCATCAAGTTCTTCGCCGTCGTCTAAACGGTCAGCGGCCCCCGGCACAGCCGGGGGCCGCTTTTCAGCCATGCGCACCGGCTCTTGGCCGGAGCGCATATTTTTATTGTTCCTGTTCGGCCTTGTATGCCATGGCCTCCTTCTGGTAGTCCAGCGCCGCCTGCCGCAGCTCGGCAATGGCGGCCTCGTCCAGCTGGCCTTTGATCTTGGCGGGGGAGCCGAAGGCCAAAGACCCGTCCGGTATCTCCACGTTCTGCGGTACCAGCGCCCCCGCGCCGATCAGGCAGTTGCTGCCGACCTTCGCGCCGTTCAGCACGATGGCGCCCATGCCGATGAGGGTGTTGTCACCCACGGTGCACCCATGGAGAATGGCCCCGTGGCCCACCGTTACGTTTTCGCCCACCGTCACCGGATGGTCGTAGTCCACGTGCACCACACAGTTATCCTGGATATTCGTGCCCGCACCGATGGTGATCGGCGCCCGGTCGCCCCGTAGCACCGCGCCGAAGAACACGCTGCTGTTGGCGCCCAGGGTCACGCTGCCCCGGACGGTGGCGTTGTCCGCCACAAAGGCGGAGGGATGGATGACAGGTTTTTTCATGGCTGCACCTCGCAAAAGTTTTTCTGCATTGTATCACAACTTTCCGGGAAAATCGACAGTCACGGTAAAATTTGTGCTTACATTTTTCGTCAGAATATGTTATACTGATGTCAGGTAATGGTGAGCAAAAGGGGAACGCATGGTCGTGTGCCATGTGCCTTTTTGTGTATATATGTGTATGTATGTTGCGGATAAGGAGCGTGTGTGATGTTTGCAGCGGGTGATCTGGTGGTATACGGCGGCGAGGGCGTCTGCCGGGTGGAGTCCATAGGGCCATCCGGTCTGGCCTATGACGGCGGCGACAAGGTCTACTATCATCTCTCTCCCCTGTACCGCGGCGGCACCGTTATGACTCCTGTGGACACCACTGTCCTCATGCGCCCCATCATCAGCCGTGACTGTGCGCTGAAACTGATCGCCGCGCTGCCGGTCCTGCCGGAGCAGAAGCCCGCCGAGCGCGGTATGCGTGCCGCCAAGGATTTCTATCACCAGCTGGTGCTCCGCTGTGACTGCGCCGAGCTGGCCGCCATGATCCACGGTATCTGCCGCAAGCGGGCGTGGGCCCTGCGCCATGGTAAGAAGGTCAGCCAGATGGATGAGCGCTATCTCAAGCGGGCTGAGGACCAGCTCTACGGCGAGCTGGCCGCGGCACTGGATATGCCCCGGGATCAGATGATCCCCTATATCCGCCAGACCTGGGCCAAGTGGCCCGAGCAGCTGCCCAAGCAGGGGCAGGAGGAGCCGGCGGAGGCTGCTGAAGCGGAATAAGCGGACAGGGACGGCGGGAGCCGTCCCTGTTTTAACAGCAACTCGTATCAAACATTTGGGGTGAAAAGGGTGTATTCTGTTCACAGCGAGAGAAGGGAGCAAGCCTATGTACGAATGGCAGCAGCTGATCCAGACCGTCGTCAATGAGATGGACGACGCCATTATGCGCCGGGACGATCAGGCGTTGACACTGCGGGCGCTGGCGGCACGTCTGCACTATTCTGAGTACCACGCCACCCATAAATTCCGCGAGATCGCGGGTATGTCCCTGCGTACCTACCTGCACCAGCGGCGCCTGGCCTTTGCCCTGAAGGAGGTGCGCGATACCGACCGGCCTTTGTTGGACATCGCGCTGGACTACGGCTTTTCCGGGCAGGAGGCCTTTACCCGTGCCTTCAAGGCGCTCTACGGCGTTACCCCCGGTGTTTACCGCCGCCGGCTCCGCCCCGTAGTGCTCCGCACCCGCATCCATCCCTTCGATCGCTATATCTTTGGTTTGGGAGAGATCGGTATGGTCAAAAGTGAACAGGGCGTCAAGACGTATTTCTATTTTGTGCCGGGGCAGTACTTCAAGTATATCCGGCCCATCAGACGGGAGAAATAAGAAAACAGGGCAGCCCGTTGGGCTGCCCTGCTTTTCAGATCAAGAATTCCGCAGGGACGTCGTGGGAGGAAAACAGCAGCGGCGACAGCGTTCTGGCGTAGGCCCCGGTGTTCCCCACGGCCACAAGATCTCCCACCGCCAGCGCCGGACCGGTGAAGTTCTTAGCCAGCACGTCCGTGGCGCAGCAGAGGTTTCCTGCGATGTCTACGGTCTCGGTGATGCCGGTATCCTCCGCAGGCAGGGCGGTGATGGGGAAGGCGGTCTCGCCGGTAAACAGAGGTTCCTGAGGCGCAAGGGGGCCTTCTCCGGCGGCGTTACGCAGCATGGCGGCAAGAGAGGGCTTCTGGAAGCCGTTGAGACAGTTTTCTACGATGACATAGGTGGTGCCGTGGGACGTCTTTTTGTCTACCACAGGCAGATAGTACGTTCCCGCCTGTGCTGTCAGAAACCGCCCGGACTCCACCAGCAGCCGTGCGCGGAGGGTACGGGCGTTTTCCTCTGCCACGGCCTGCGTACATTGCTTCAAGGTGCTCATGTTCAGCGGCGGTTGGCACGCCGGGTCGTAAACGATGCCTACTCCGCCGCCGAAGTTGATATACTCGATGGCACAGTCCAGAATATCGCGGACGCGGAGGGCCAGCGCGAAGCAGTTTTTGTAGTAGCGGGTGAGGGTGTCCGCAGAGAGGTTCTGGGAGCGCAGGTGGACATGGAGGCCGCAGACGGCTATCGGCAGCGTTTGCAGCAGAGTTTTCAGTGCCGGGAGGTCGGACTCGTCGATGCCGAACTTGGACGTTCCGCCCGTACCGCCGTCCATACTGAAAGCGGGGTTCACGCGCAGGCCGATGGCCTTTGTATCGCCGCGGGCAGCGGCCATAGCGGCGATTCGCCGCACCTCGCCGATAGAATCGGCGATCAGATGGCAGTTATCCCACGCGGCGGCCAGTGCACGATCGCTTTTGCCGGCTGCGGAGAAGTAGATATCCTCTTGCGCGATCCCGCATTCCGCGGCCAGGCAGACCTCACCCGCACTGGCCGCATCCGCGCCGATGCCAAGCGCCGCAAGGTGCCGTATTACCGGTGGGAAGGGGTTGGCCTTCACGGAGAACAGAATATCAAAGCCGGGGAAGGTCCTGTGGAGAGTCTCTGCCTGTGCGGTAAGGATCTCGCGGGAGTAAATGTAGCAGGGCGCGTGCTGACGCGCCAAGGCGAGGGCATTTTCGCTCATGGGGCACCATCCTTTCGTGTACTGTTGATGACAGTATAGCATAGGGTGGAGGGGAAAGGCAAAACATTCCTTGCACGCCGACGTGAAGTGTGCTACAATACGGCGTGGATATGCGGGCGTGGTGGAATTGGTAGACTCGATGGATTTAGGTGATGTCACCTCAGTGAAGGATTTGCCGTTCCATTCGTCGCCCGCTCCCCCAAAACTAAATATGCGCCTGTGATGGAATTGGTAGACATGCGAGATTTAGGTTCTCGTGCTTTCAGCGTGTGGGTTCGAGTCCCTTCAGGCGCACCACGTCGTCGCGGGCTTCATATCGTTCGCGACGACTTTTTATTTTAAAAGTCATCGCTCATTCATTCCGTCGCTCCTCCTTTCCGAATCGAATCCGTTGCGTTGGGCTTCGATTCAGTTTTTGGGTGCATAGTGAAAACCCGTGCCTCGAAAGTGATTGCACTTTCTATTGATACTGTTGGGTTATTTCAATAGTCATTTATTTTAAAGGTCCATTGTCAAAATATGAGATATAGTGTAATATACACATAAGCGGCTGAAAGGAGCGTGAACATTGATGGGAAAGGATTTAAGTCATTTAACCTCTGAAGAAATTGAAACTTTAATGCGGCGTTATTATGATGGCGAAGCCGTATCGAAGCTGATAAAAGAATATAATATCTCTGTTCATGCATCAGAGTTATATAAACTATTCCCTCCGGAAGTTTACCAAAATTACTCTTGTGAGTATTGTGATGAATTCTTAGTGATTAATCGTCCTTCTAAAACAACGAAAGATTTTCCTAAGTATGAGCGAGACCTATATTGTCCGATTTGCGGTCACAAACCTTTCCAGTCACACTGCAGATGCAAAAATTGTCTCGAGGAAGAACGGCTACTTCGAATTGAGCAGTTAGAACAAATTCAAGAAGTGTACTCAAGAGCCAGAACGCCAGTTGACTTCTCCAGTCTCTCATTTGAAAGCAAAGTGTTTTTAGGTGCTCTATGCAGAGCTTTGCTAAAAGAAAATCTATATGAGATTGTGCCTTACTCGGAGTCAGAAGTGGTTTTAACACCTACAGATGATTTGAGAAAAAAGCTGTACTCAAATTTAATACATGATCAAATTATAGCTGTGAGCCCGCAATCTCCATTGGAGGCTTTTGCTACTGATAGTGAAGACTTTCCAAATACATTTTACACATATAAAGTTACCTATTTCTTGAATTTAGTATTTCCTCCTAATAAGCAGGATTTGTTTACAGAGATATTGAACCCCAGTTATTATTCAGCAGATTGCGCTAACGAGGCACTTGTATTGTGGAGAGAAATTGCGGTTGCTGAATGCATAGAGTACTTGCAATACCAATTGGACAAGGTTAACTTTGAATTTACGCCAGGAGATAAAACCTATAAGACATTTGAAATCATGCTAAATGACTTTTCTGTATCACAAATTTATGGAATTATTTGGCGTGCGGTGGCTGATGCGTCGAAACTGTATCTTGAGAAAGGAATTAGCAAAAAGCATGCGGCAAACAGTGTTATTGGAGCCTGCGAGCGATATGCCGAGCGTGCAAAAATTAATGGGTGGGATTTAACGCAGTATAATCGCATTAAGGATCTACCCCAAAGCGAACTCTCATTATTCTATTTTAATCGTGTACTTGGCATTGGTGAAATGGGATTTAGGGTTCCTCCAACAATTGTTTAAGCCTAACGATTTCCTTTTAAGTATTCCATGGAAATATCATCGATTTCTTGCTCTACTTTTAAAATTTTCTGTAACGCAAAAATATGGGCGTCGAGGATTGGTTGCCTTGGCGCCCATATTTCAGTTTTCCGCCATATAATTACTATTAGTCAGAGGAATACTCTTCTACCAGACTCTTAAGCGTGCGAGGCAAATAAGTCCAGATTTCATTAGCTCCATCAAAATAGCCATCTGCTTTCGCCTTATCCCAATAGAGCCGTGCCTCTTCGTAATAGGGTAATTGTAACCGACGAAAGGTCTCCAGTAGCAATCTCTTATCAGCAATATGTTCTCTATAATCTTCCCTAAAATCTGGGCCTGGATCAATCATCGATAAAAAATGAACTTTTCCCTCATCACCTAAAAAAGATTCAAGTGGTAAAGACATAGAATAGCGGCGGTCATGGTCACAGCCCACTTTACAATTGCCTACATGATTATTTTTATGCAGGATTCGTATTTTATCAATTTTCCCTTCTGCATTTTCACCCCAAACAACATATCCATCATCAGGGGTTTCTATAATTTTTCCGCACACGTCACAAACCCACTGCTTTAAAGGCTCCATAAGCGACCTCCCTTTAGATATTTTGCGCTGTCCAGCAATTAAAATAATCGCATGAGCATTTTATCACAAAAAGGTGCTTTGAGCAACGATTCAGAAAATGTTAGATCGTAGAGACATTATCAACATCAGTGTATAACTGTTATAAACCCTGTAACAGCAAGGTATATAGGACAAAAAGCACAATATACGGAGCATATTCAAAGAAAATAATCTATATATTGATAACTTCCTTGTAAATATATTGTATCCATGATATACTTTACCATTATGTTAGGTTACAAGGAGCGATGGGGATATGTCGAAAACTATGGCAGCATTTTATGAAGGCCCTCCGTATTTGGAAATGTTAAATCGTATTCAACGGCAGATAGATTTAATGACTCGTCCTTTACTGGACACGCAACAGGATTATGCCGCATTGACAAAAAATCTCTCTGCTGCGTTAGATTTCCCCGCAATTCGTAACATTAGCAAAATCTCAAGTGCATTTGATAGTCAGAGCATGGCAGCCTTATACCGCACTCAAGAAATTGTATCAAAAATAGATATGTCCGGAATGGTATCTGCGCTTCAACAGTTTCAAATAGCCATAGACACTGTTGCCCCAATGCAATTGCAAGTTCAGCTTGGTGAACGTATCCAAGAATGGTCACGCGTCATATCCAATAGTATCCCGTATCAAATCGAACCTTTGACTAAGGCAAGGGTTGCTGAACTAACTCGACTGACATCCTTGGCAGAGGAATATACTATCGGAGAGGCTGCTGAAGAATGCCACATCCTTTCTGAGGATGAACAAAAAATTGTGGCAGATGAAGTGGAAGAGATTCTGCTTTCGGAGAAAAACTGGGAACAATGTTTTGCTGAACGGATTAAAAAATTCTCTCAAACACACCCCGTAATTGCGTGGGTACTTGAGAAAATCTTTTTTGCCATTTTGATTAACGTCGCAGCCAATATCGTGTATTCTGCAGTCGGACACGCCTTGTCACCTGCTAAAGTGTACGAAGATCCATGCCCCTCTTCACAGGTCATATACCACATGGAGCGGAACCAGAACGTCATTATCATAGGGGAAGTGCCGTATTACTATGAAGTTATGATAAATGATGAGCCTTTGGAAAATTGCTATACCGGCTATGTTAGTAAGCGCTCAATTTGTTTGACCGAAAGCGATGACAACGCTACTGATGTTGATGCGAAGTAGTTATTCTTTCCATCACGATCTCATCTATCTCTTCTTCCAACTCCAGCACTCTCCCTTGTAACGACAAAATGTGGGCGTCGAGGATTGGTTTCCTCAACGCCCACATTTTTTGCAGCTGTGCCAGCTTCTTTAGTTCCACGGCACACTGCTCTCGCACAGTTTCGGTATACTCCTGCACCGCAGCATCCAGTACCTCCTCATGAATACGGTGGGAGGCGCAATAGGTTTTTCCATTCCGATGATACCCACGGCACACATATTCCACACGGCTCTTGCCGTTCCAGCAGCGGATCATAGGAATGAACGTATTCCCACATTCCTGGCAGGTCAGCAGTCCCGCATAGCGGTGCTTGGCCTGATTGCCGTTTGCAGGGCGGGTCTGCTGTTTGAGTAAGCGCTGCACCTGCTCCCATTCCTGTTTTCCGATGATTACGGGAAAGAATCCCTCATGACGATACCAGTCGGCTTTGTCTATATGCTTGGCCTTACCGTTGTTGTATTCTCTGCGGTGGTTGTTCAGCACGCCGGTGTACGCCTCCTCCACCAGAATGTTTTTCACACTGGCGTATGTCCATAGGAACTGACCGTCACGGGTTTTGTGCGTATGCCGGACCTCTCTGCCGCACCGTTCAGCTCGGAGCTGCGCCGGTGTCTTTCGCCCCGCAGCATTAAGCCGCCGGGCAATCTCTTTCTGCCCACACCCCTGCAAGTACAGAGAATAGATGAGCCGCACCGTGACCGCCGCCTCTGCGTCTATCTTGATCTGCCCCGTATTTTTGTCTTTCCAGTAGCCGAAGGGAGGCGTGATCACGATGCCGTCTTTCTGCTTTTGCCAGTATCCCGCCCGAATCTTTTTGCCAATATCTTTGGCATAATAATCGTTCATCAGGCCCCGAACACCGATGATCAAATCATCCTCGTCACGGAAGGTATCTACCCCTTCGGTTGCCGAAATCACCCGCACTTGGTGCTCTCGAAGGTAGTCAATGAATAATGCGGTCTGGGTTCTATGACGGCCAAGCCGGGATAAGTCTTTTACGATGACAGCGTCAATTTTATCAGCATCCACAGCCGCCGTGAGCTCGTCCAGCCCACGGCGGTCAAAACTCATGCCGCTTATGTTGTCATCGAAGGACTGTCCTGCGATGGCGTATCCGTGCTGCTCGGCAAACGCCTGGCAGATCTCCCGCTGATTTAGCAGGGAGTTCATCTCACGGTCATCATCGTTAGAAAGCCGCGCATAGAGCCATACCCGCATCCGGTATCACCTACCCCGCATAATAATCGCCGTAGATCGCCGCACCCAGCCTGTCATAGTCAAAATCTGCGGAGGGGAAGCAACCTGTCTGCGCTCCGTTTTCGAAGACATCCAAATGGTCACGGAAGGGCGCTTTCAGCCGGATCTCCAAATCCAGCCTGCCATCCTCCTCATGAACGAGTATCTTCTCTACCAGCATTCTCAGATGTGCTTCTGACATTTTACCCTCTCGCAGGATGTCGTCGATCAGGCTGATGTCCCGCTTCAGCTTGGCCTGTCGGCTGCGGAGCATTTCTGAAATATTCTGCAATTCTTCGATTTGCTTTTTGACCTCCGCGATCTGCTCCTCACGCTTTGTAATCATGCGGTCGTAGCGTTCCGCGTTGGCCTTATCCCGAATGCGTTCCATCAGGATCACCTCCACTTCCTCCTCCAGTAAGAGAATGTGCTCTTGCAGTTTACTTATTTTGGCACTGGCCGTGGAAGCCTTCGGCGTCCATCTCTCAATGAGCCATTCCATCCGCGACCAGTTTTCCTCATACATTTTCTTTGTTCGCAGGATCTCCGCGCCGATCAATCTGTCCAATGTTTCCTCATCCACCATGTGAGAGGAGCAGTGTTCCTTGCCGTACCGATGGTAGGTGTCGCAGACATAGGCGACCCGTTCCCCGCTTTTCAGCTTGATTCGTTTTCCGATAAAAGTTCGGCCACAATCCTTGCAGCGAAGCAATCCGCCGTACCGGAGGATACCGCGGTTGGTGCCCGCACGGACATTTTTCTCTTTGCGCTCTGCAAGGAGCGCCTGCGCCTGCTCCCATATCTCACGGGTCACAATCACTGGCAGATAATTCTCATGTCGGAACTGCTCCTCCGGGTCTGTGAAACGGAAGGTCTTATTGATCTTATTGCGCTCGCTCTTGTGGCAGATCAGGGTGCCGATATAGCTCTCATCTCTTAAGATTCGGGCTACCATCGTTGCGTCCCACAGGTATTTTTTGAGGATGCCATCCTGGGTGTTGGGCAGGCGCTTATTTAGCAGTTCCGCCTGCATAAGCGCCGGTGTTTTCCTCCTCTGTTCATTCAGTGTGCGGGCGATGGCCTTCATGCCGCTGCCGCCTACATATGCCGTGAAGATCATACGGACAGTCTCCGCCGCTTCCTCCACAATGACAACCTTCTTCGTGTTCTTGTCCTTGAAGTACCCGAAGGGAGGAATCGTCACAAGTCCTTCCTTTTGCTTCTGTCGATATCCGGTGCGGACACGGCGGCTGCCGTCGCGGGCATAGAAGTCGTTGACCAGCCCCTTGAAGCCGATGATGAGATCATCGTTCTCATTGAAGGTGTCGATATTTTCCGTTGCGGACAGAACCCGCACATCATGTTCTCGGAGGTAGTCGATAAAGAGTGCGGTCTGCGTCCGGTGACGGCCCAGGCGGGACAGGTCTTTAACGATGATCGCTTCGATCTTGCCCGCTTCGACCACCTCATAGATTTTGTCGATTCCCTCACGGTTGAAGTGCATACCGCTGACATTGTCATCGAAGGATTCGCCCACCACCTCGTGGCCGTTGCTGACGGCAAAGTTATATATGATTTTCCGCTGGTTGTTCAGAGAATTCAATTCTTCATCCTCATCTCTGGACAGCCGATAATAGAGCCAGACTTTCATAATCGTTCCTTTCCGCTATGGTGTGCCGATCATGCACGACACACCATAGCACACAAGTTTCGCAATAGCTATCAAAACAAGTCAGGCGACTTCTGTTTCTACCTTAGCAACAAAATCGGTGGGCTGATTTGTATATGGATGATCCACAGGCAGATAGTCGTGGATCATCATTTTCAGAAAATCATCAAACTGATCGTCCGTACCCACATAGGAGTACATGACGCTTGCAATATTGGATTCTTTTCTCTTTCTACCCATAGCGTTCCTTTCTCCCGAAGTCAATTCGGGCAATAAAAATAGCAGACCTCACATGGTCTGCTGCCAGTCATAACTCACCTCGTCCTCGTGGTCATCTGTCTTGTGACCGAGGGCAATTTTCTTTTCTCGTTCTTTTTGCAATACCTTTCTGTCGGTGTAGTGCCTCGCAGGAATCACAGGCTCAGCAGGCTGGAGCTGCTCCAGACGGTGCCCAAGCCCCACCAGAGCAGAAGCAGTGCTGCCGCCGCCATCAGCAGAGAGATCAATGCCGGAATACTGACGTGTGGCAGATGCAGTCTGGGAAGTCTGATTCTGTGCAGAGAAAAAGAATTCTCTTTCGGCTTCCCAGCCTGTTCGGTCATCTGCTCCAGATGCCGCACCGCTTTCAGCAGATCGTCCAGCTGCGTCCGCGTGGGAAGCTGCGACATCTGCCTGCTGATGCGCTCCAACATATCTGTCTGCCGATCCGCATGGTACCACAGTGTATCCATGTATTTCATCATTCGCTCCCAGTCCGTTTTCGAGGGACACGCTTCGTGAGGTGGTGTCGGCGTCGGAAGTTCTGTCTGCTGGACGTTGCGCTGCTTGAGTTCTTGCAGAGACAATCTCTGCCCGTATTCTGAATTCATGCTCCATGACCTCCTTGCAATACTTTTCCTCATGTAGTTTGTTGTCGCGGCACCTCATGCCGTCCGGTGTGGTGTAGGTGATGTACTTGCGGCTGCTCTCCCAGCGGACGGCATAGCCCTCGGATTCCATCAGGGAAACGAAAGCGTCCCTGTCGGCGGCGTATTTCATGCACTCATCGATGGTGTTCATGAGCCGCAGCTTCCAGCTTTGGCCCTTCAGCGCCGTGTGATATTCCGCACCGCTCATGCCGCGGGCCTGCTGCGTTGGCGCGTCAAAGACCGGCAGGCCCATTTCCAGACAGATCGCGTCATTGCGCCGCATCAACTCTTGCAGTTGTTCCTTCGCCATGTGCAGCTTCTTGCCGGTGTCGAAATTGACGGAGTTGATGACGCAGTGGGAGTGGATGTGCTCGCGGTCTACATGGGTGCAGACCAGCACCTCGCAGCCGTCAAAGTATTCTGCCAGCCGCCGCGCGGCTTCGTGGGCCTGTCGGGGATCGACTTCTGCACCCTTCGGAAAACTCTGCACCATGTGGTAGAACATCACCCCGCCGTCCTTGTGGTAGAGCAGCTTCGTGTTCAGAAAATCGTCGTAGACGCTCTGCGGCTGGCAGTTGATGCCGCTGACGAGTGGCCCGACCTCCCATGCGGTTTTCTTTTCCTGCATGACGTAGAGCATCACGCCGCGCATGGCGGCGCGGGACTGTGTGCCCCGCTTGTAGTTCACGAAATGTACGATGGCCATACGGCTCACCGACCTTCCATGACAGCCCGCAGCGCGGCGCTGACCTCGGACAGCTCACCGGCGGCTTTCTCCAAGCCGATGACCTGCACCTTGCCCATGCTGGCGAGGACGGTGAGCCGGTTGATGTTGCTGCCGATGCCCTTGAGCTGGCGGAGCAGTTCCTTCTGCTCGTCGATGACCACGATTCGCTTGCCGAGACAGCAGGCGGTGACATAGTCGCTCATGGACATGTGGGCCTTCGCCGCCAGCGCCTTGATTTTTTCGCGGTCCGTGGACGCCATGCGTGTGCTGAATTTGATATCTTTTTTCATGTTCTTTTCTCCAATCGTAGCTAAAAGTGGGTCCGGGCTTCTGCCCGGAATTTGGGTGAAGGGCTTTGCCCGCCCAGAGCATTTGGCAGGGCAGCGGCTTCGCCGCAGACCAGACAAATGCGATGCTGGCCGTCGTCCGAGCGGACGACGAATCCCTCGTCCCGCCGCAAGCGGCAGGACTCGCGCTCTCTGTCGCTCGTCCTCTTCCCACCGAAACCGCTTCGCTGGGTTTCGGCGGGAGCCCTGTTGGGGGAGGTGATAAAAACTCCCGTTTTGCATTTTTTCGGCGCTTCTATGTGGGGGGGTGGTATCACTACCCTCGGCGTGCGCTTCGTGCTGTCGAAACGCTGGACGCCCGCAGGTCACGGTGGCTTATTTGCCGTTTTTATGCCGCCACAGTGCTCGCCCTGTGTGGACTGTATATCCCCTCGTCGGGTACACCCACCCCATCCCCCAAACGCGCACACAGCGGCTCACACGGCGAAACACGGGGCGTTTTCACCGCCTGAGACATCGGCAGGGTCGATAGGGTCAACAGCTTGGGTACCCTGTGCATCGTCACTTTCGGCACGGCGCAGCTCGATAAGCCGCTTTCCGTTGCTGCGGCGCACCACGGCGGAAATACCGATTTTGCTTAGTGCGGCAACGCTTTGCAGGATCAGACGGGATACCTTTTTCGGCGTGATGCCCTCGCTGCCCGCAGGGTCGATCTGCGCGGACAGCTCCGTGGGAGTGCCGATAAATTCCGCGCGGTCACGCATCAGCTCAGAGAGAAGAATCACGATCCGGCCGCCCAGCAGCTCCGGCTGCGTCCGGCTGTCCGACACCAGCTCCCACACATTTTCGCCATTGCGTTCCAATGTCAGTTCCCGGTACTCGATGTCGCGCCCGATGCAGGAGAGCTTCGCCTTGCCGCTGCCGCGCTTGTCCTCCACCAGCGTGAAGCTGGAATCCACCGCGCCGCTGATGGCAGTCGTACCGGAGATGCGGCTGAACACATCGTCGGCAAGCTCCTTCCGCAGATGGTGGATCAAAAGAATGGCGATGCCGTGGGCATCCGCAATACGCTTCAGCGCGGAGAGGTCACGGTAGTCATTTGCGTAGGTGTTGTCATAACCGGCGCTGCGGATCATTTGCAGCGTGTCGATGATGACCAGCACCGTGTCGGGATGCTCAGTAAGGAACGCACAGAGCTGCTCCTCCAGACCCTTCCCAAGGGTATCGCTGTTGGTGGAGAAGTGGACGCTGGCGGGGGCGTCCTCCGTGATCTCAAACAAACGGTTCTGGATGCGGAGAGTAGAGTCCTCCAAGCAGAGGTAGAGCGTGGTACCCTGCTTCACGCCCATGCCCCAAACGGGATCGCCCTTTGCCACCGTGACCGCCAGCCACAGCGCCAGCCATGACTTTCCCACCTTGGGTGAGCCTGCAAGGATGTGCAGGCCCTGAGAGATCAGCGTGTCCACCACGAAGTTCAGCGGCGTGAGCGGCTGACTCATCAGCGTTTCTCCGTCGATGGTCAGCAATCGGTTTTCTTTTTTCAATTTTTGTTCCTCCGGATAAAAGGATAAGGGCAGAGACCTCGCTGCAGTCGAGGCTCTAACCCTTTCACTTGATTATTCTGTATTTTTTGATAGAATGAGAATATCGCGGGACGGCTGCAAAACGGATATGGGACAGGAGGGCGATGCTATGCCGCTGGGAATACAGCAGAACAACGATTTTACGCAGTTCACAATGGATGTCTGGAATGACAAGATCTTTTATCAGGAGCAGGAGTTCCCGGCGGGATTCATGGCGATGTCCATTCTGAACATTCCCGAAGAAGAACTTCCGGAGCTGATACAGGCCGGCGGCGCACCGACCTTCCTGTTTCCTGTGGTGGTACAGGGCGGCGATGAGGAGGCTGCGGCGGTATTCCCGCAGCTGCGGGAACGGATATTGTATCTGACCGAACTGCTTTGGAAGTATCCACCCTTTTGCTATAATGACTACGAGAAGGAAATGCGCCGGATCAATATCCTGTTTGACGAAAGAAATCTCCTGCAAATACGGACGCCCGATTCGGAGCTCCAGACAGAGTTTCTGAGATTCTGCGTCGGGATCATACGCATCCCTATCGCCATGTATCACTTCTATGCAGCGGGGCGGTTCTTTGAGCTGGATTATCTGCGGCGGCTGAAAAAACGGAACGAAACGCATTTTGCCGTGGCCGCGCATGACTGCTTCAACAGCGAGCAGTTTTGGGATGAGATGCGGAGTTTGCAGAGCCTGGATATGGAGCCGTTCACGGTCTACCCGGAGCTGTCCTCCACCTATGTGTTTGCCCGAAGTCCTAAAAACGAAAAAGAAATGGTGTTTGTAGAACGGGTGATTTTTCCACGCCTGACCGATTTCTACACCTATGACCTGATGAACGGATTGCACCACGGCCACGCGCCCAGCCAGTGCCAAGGCTGCGGAAGATACTTTCTGACCACCAACGGCCACATCCCCAAATACTGCGACGGTGTCGCACCGCAGGACAGCCGTTATACCTGCCGGCAGTACGGCGCGATGATGCACCAGAAGGAGCAGAACAAACAGCACCCGGTCTACCGCCTGTTCAATACCCGCACCGACACCATCCGCAAGCATCACCAGAGAGGGAAGATCTCCGATGACCTGCGGCGGGAGGCACTGTATCTGGCGGGGAGCTACCGGGACAAGGCACTGATGGACAACGACTATGCCGCTGACGGATATGCGCGGGACATGGAATTGGAGCACATTTACGCGGAGGCAGAAAAGCGGCTGAAATGAGGAAGGGGGCGTTCCTGTGACGAAAAATATGTACACCGTTGCCGGGGACGGCCCCTGTAATGAAGAGCTTGCTTTGCGGATTCAAGCCGGAGACAAAAACGCCGCGGAACGCCTCATCGCACAGAACGAGGGCTACCTCACCGAACTGGCGCGGGCGTACACACCGTGGTGTGAGATGGAGGATTTGAAGCAGGAGGCGGCGCTGGCGCTGCTGGACGCGGCGGGGCACTTTGATCCCGCCTACGGAACAAAGCTGCTGACCTATGCGACGCCCGTGATGGAAGCGGTGCTGTCCGACTATGCTGCGCGATACGCCTTTCCTCTGTCCGTCCCAACCAGCCGCGGCAGCAAGCTCCGCACCGTGGCGTACTTCTGCGCCGAGGCGCAGGATACCTCTGAGGCAGAATTGACCAAGGCGGTGTGCGAAAAGCTGAAGGTATCCTCCAAGGCAGCTGAGACACTGTTGAAGGAATACCGCACGCTGTGCTGTGCGCGGCAGTTAGGTGACGATGTGTTCTCCGTCAGCTGCGGCGGCGATCCCGCCGTGGCCTATGACCGCATGATGCGCCGGACGCTACTGATGCAGCGGATGGAGGAGGTGCTGACGCCCAGAGAGTTGAATCTGGTGCGGAGCTACCTCGGCATCGGCCAGCTGAACGAGGTTGGCATGACCTTTCAGGAGTTGGCGATCTATCTCAACTACAACGGCCCCAGCGGAGCGGAGAAGGCATACAAGGTCGCGCTGCGGAAGTTGAAAAAGGACTTGTACGGTGGGGCCTATGGCCGGTGGCTCTCCGCTCAGAAGGCCATCCGCGCCGCCAAGGCGGAGGCGGAGGCAGATCTTGGACATTATACAACACCCCAGATCACATGGCTGGATGAAGAGAAGTTAGCGGAGCGGTTTTTCTGTGAGGTCGCTGCGTTGATCCGTGTTCACGAGATATTCAGCGACGCATTGGAGACCGAAACAGAATAAGCGGTACGGCACCAGGCTTGGTCTGATACCGTACTGCTTTTCGTTTATCCCATGATGCCGATTTTATTGCCGTTCTCGTACATGTCCTCGGCGTATTCGACATGGTTGGGGCCTTGACTTTCTATCCAGCCGAAGCCCGGCACATAGACCATGTTGTCCGGAGCGCTGTCAGGTGATGCCGGGGCAGGCTCCGTTTCTTGCGGTGGTGTGGCATTCTGTTCAGGGGAAGCCTGTACTTCACTCGACGGAGTTGCTTGAATAGGCGATGGTCTCAGTGCAGTGGCAGCTTCTTTGACTGGCTCCGGTTGCGTTACATCCGACTTTTCTTCCTCTGGCATTATGATTTCTTCAATTTCTGGCAACTCCGGAACTTCGGGCTGTGCGGCGATTACGGCGGGCGAAGTAGGCGACGCAGATGTTTCCACGGCTGGCTCGTTCTGCAGCCACACGGCGGCACACAGGGCCAGACAGGCGGCGGATGCGGCTACAGTAATGATTAGCTTCTTCATTTTGCTTCTTCCTTTCTGGACATGGAAAGAGCGCCCAATCTTTTCGCCGTACAGCGAGAGACTGAGCGCTCTTTTTCATGTTGATTCAGTTCCATAGAGAGCCGCCACGCCAGCTCAAATCCAGAGATAAAGCTGTCGATGGATGTGTCCTCCACAATGCGGTCTTTGGCGTCGATGATCTGCAGCACCAGCCGCCGTTCCGGCTTTTCCAACACTTCAATGAGTGCCTGATGGCATTCCTCGATTTCCTTCTTCTGTGCTGGGATCTCCAGCGGCGTGTAGACGCAGTCGTATAGATTTTTAAGTAGTTTATAGTTCATATTTTCTCTCCAATTTGCAGAATTAGATTTCTTCGTCTTGTATTTGCGGTAATTTTTTTGCTGTGGCTATTCCTTCTTTATATCCAGCGACTTTATACTCCATTGCCATGGAGGAAATAGCCACCGAGGCAAGTTCAAACCAATCCTCGAACAAATCTTTCTGTTCAGGAGTAAAGGTGCGTAACATCCGTTCCAACTTCTTTCTATATTCATAGTTAACAGAAAAATCCAACATATGGATACCTCCTCTTATCGGCACGAACATTATCACACATTTGATTTGAAAGCTATTCATCAACACCAACAAAAATTTATTGTATTATATGTTTTAGTGATACCCTGCTCAATTTTTCCTTGTTTTATTGCTGCAAATGCAATATAATGATATCAGTTATGGTGGTGATTCTGTGGCAGATAACATGACCAAGGAAGAACGCGGAAAACAAATGGCCTTGGTTAAGAATAAGAATACGAAACCAGAAGTTGAACTCAAGCATTTGTTTTGGAATCTTGGCTATCATTATCGGTATGCTAACTGGAATAAACTTCCCGGAAAACCCGATTTGGTTTTTGTGAAAAGGAAAAAGGCCGTTTTCCTGCACGGATGCTTTTGGCATAGACATCCAGGGTGCCCAAACACAAGGTTGCCAAAAAGTAATATTGAATTCTGGGAGAATAAGCTTTCAAAAAATGTTCTTCATGATGAGTTGGTGTATGCTGAACTACAGAAACTCGGATGGAGTTATTTGATTATATGGGAGTGCGAGATGAAGAAATCAAACCGCGCTTTGCTTGAAAACCGAATTCACTTATTCATGGACGGAGAAGTAGTATGATAGTAAATTCGATTGAATTATTTACTGGCGCCGGCGGATTGGCAATGGGAATGCAAATGGCTGGTTGTCATCATCGTGTATTAATTGAATGGGACAAAGACTCGTGTGACACACTTCGCGGGAATATTGTCAGTGGATATGCGCCTGCTAAAGATTGGAAGGTAATTCAATCGGATGTACGATTGATTGATTATTCCTCCTTTGATTCTTCTATTCAATTAATCGCCGGTGGACCGCCTTGTCAGCCCTTTTCACTTGGCGGAAAGCACCAAGCGTACAATGATCACAGAGATATGTTCCCCGAAGCTGTTCGCGCAGTTAGAGAACTAAAGCCAAAGGCTTTTATCTTCGAAAATGTAAAAGGACTATTGAGAAAATCTTTTTCAACCTATTTTAACTACATTCTTCTTCAATTAACATATCCCGACATTGTTCGAAAAGATAACGAAACATGGGTTGAACATCTGGGGCATCTTGAAAAGTTGCATACCAGTGGGAACTATAACGGAACAAAATACAATGTCGTTCCGCGTCTGCTAAACGCAGCTGATTACGGCGTACCTCAAATCCGGCACAGAGTGGTTATCGTTGGTTTTAGAGAGGATTTGGGCGTTGAGTGGTCTTTTCCTGATGGCGAGTATTCGAGAGAAGCACTTCTCTACTCTAAATTTGTTACAGGCGAATACTGGGATATCCATAAAATTGCAACAAAACATCGCTCAGCACCTCCTCAAGCTGATTTGAAAAAAGCAGAGCAATTTGCTTCTAAATACGCAGGATATAAAGACAAACCGAGACCTTGGAAAACCGTTCGAGATGCGATTTTCGATTTACCTGATCCTCGGAGCAATGCGGCTATTGGTGTTCCAAATCATGAGTTTAGACCGGGAGCGCGATCCTATACTGGGCATACTGGCAGCATATTGGATGAGCCGTCTAAAACCATAAAGGCTGGCTCACACGGTGTTCCTGGTGGAGAGAATTCTGTTGTTTTAGATGACGGTTCTGTTCGTTATTACACAGTACGTGAGAGTGCTCGTATCCAAACCTTCCCAGATGACTATCTTTTCTTTGGTTCTTGGACTGAAAGTATGAGACAAATTGGCAACGCTGTTCCGGTTAAGCTGGCCCAAATGGTTGGTGCGTCTATTGTCAAGGAACTACAAAGGAGCGAGAAATAAATGGCTACAGTGAAAAAGAAAGAAGATATTTTTGCTCCAACTCCATATAACCCGTTAGACAAACGGAACTTGGGAGAAAGTGTTGCCGGAGCAATGCTTAAAAGCGAAATTCATCCGTTACCTCCCGAAAAATTTAAGGGTGCTGGAATCTACGCCATTTATTACACCGGTGATTTTGAGGCATACAAAGATTTATCGGCTGTAAATCGTGAAGGAAAATTTGCTCGTCCAATTTATGTAGGAAAGGCTGTTCCGGCCGGTGCGCGAAAAGGCGGAATTGGTCTCGGTGCCGACCCTGGCACGGCGCTCTTTAAGCGGCTTTGTGAACATTTGGAATCCGTAAGAGCTGCGGAGAATTTAAACGAAGAAGACTTCTTCTGTCGTTATCTTGTCGTCGATGATATTTGGATTCCACTTGCGGAATCTCTTTTGATTGAAAAATTCCAACCTGTATGGAACCGTGTCCTTGATGGGTTTGGAAATCATGATCCCGGAAAGAATCGATATGAGCAAGAAAAATCACCTTGGGACAAATTGCATCCGGGACGCGACTGGGCAAATAAAATGAGACCCTGTGCAAATACACAGGAAGCACTTATTGAACAGGTAAAAGGCTTTTTGTCTTCGGAAAACTAATTTAGAATGATGAAGGCATCAGAGCCATATTCGTTTTTGCTCTGATGCCTTTCGTTTTACCATTGAGATTCGTGCAGTGGCGTAATGCTTTATCATACTGATATATGCACATATACATTTCAATAGTCCAAAGGAGCCTCAGATATGATTAGTGAAAATTCCTTGAGACAAATATCAGATATTTTTTGCGGAGATACCTCTGGATTCTACTCATATAAATCCGGCCCCAAACTTGTTTCATTTTTTAATCGGTACTTTAATGCTACAGACCGATATGGTCAAGGATTTCCGTCCAGATGGGCATATGTGTATGATAAGCTTGCTACTATGCTGAACAATAATAGATTCGATTCTTTTCTCGATATAGTTCTTAGCAAAGAATACTTGATGCAGGATCTTAATATATCACAAGTCGAGTCGGCGGAGAAGTCAAATGAAATTCTAAGTGAATTCAATCGAATTCTTGCGCAAGACCGATACAAGATTACCCGGAATAAAGGTGTGCACCATCTTGTCTTAGAAAATGATGATTTGGTTTTGATTGGAAGTGGTGGTTTCGCAAATGTATATCGCCAGAAATCTACAGGGTTAATTGTTAAAAAACTCAAAGACGATTTTCTTGCAGACAAGGGAATTCGCAGTCGCTTCAAGAGAGAATTTAACATAACTAAATCGTTGCAGGACGCACATGGAATTATCGAGGTGTACTCGTTTGATGAGGGCAATTGTTCCTACACAATGGAGCCCGCAGAAATGACATTGGAAAAATATGTCAGAGATAATGCGCTGACAGATGCAATCAAAATCAACTGTATTCGTCAAGTTCTCTTTGTCATGACTGAGGTACACAAACGCGATATCATTCACCGGGATATCAGCGCAAATAATATCTTCATCATATCTGGAATGGTGAAGATTGCAGACTTCGGCCTCGGAAAAGATTTGAACATATTCAATTCGCATAACACATTCTTAACCAGGGGCGTTGGCCAGTATGCATATTGCGCACCAGAACAGTTCATGATGCTCAAAGACGGAGACAAACGCAGTGATGTATATTCTCTTGGCCGGGTAATTAATTTTATTATGACTGGTGACCCACGCGACCCGCACCATATGTTTAGAGGCGTTGCAGAAAAAGCCACGAACGATAATGCTGCCTATCGTTATGCTGACGCGGGTCAGTTGTCAACATTCTTTGAAAAAGCGGTTGCATTCCGTGCTCAATCAGAAAATCAGGAGCGCATCGATGAAAAAATTCTGCATAAAATCTTTGATGGTGATGTTGAAAGTTATATTTATGATCTAAGTGCAGAAAAGATATCCTCGGCACTGCATTCTCGAAAATCCGGTTTTAGCGATACGCTGCTGGCATTTATGCGACTGGATGACTTACATGCCCTACATATTATCCAAAGTATTGATAAGTCTTATCAAGAGGTTTGTGGATGTTCATTTGAGGCCTATGATCCTTTTGCGACCTTTGCTTATAGAGTTCTGAAGGACTCGTTTCCTTTCGTTGTAAAAGAAACCGCTGCAAATATTCTACGTTTTGTGGCGACTGATGTTAACCGCTTTAGCGCCCAGCGTTTAGTGGAAGAGTTGAAAGAGGATGGCTTGGAGCCGATGATTGAAGATATTTTGGATTCTTAAAATCTTTCACTAAGGTGACATCACCTTTAGGTTCCATTGCCAACAGGCGTGCGGGTTCGAGTCCCGCCGCCCGCACCAAAAAGGGAAAGACACATACTCATGTGCCTCTCCTTTTTTGGTATGATGAACAGGAGGCGGCTCTATGAAACGAATAGCGTCCATACAGGACATTTCCTGTCTGGGGCGGTGCTCGCTGACGGTGGCGCTGCCGGTGATCTCCGCCATGGGGGTGGAGTGCGCCATCGTGCCCACGGCGGTGCTCAGTGCGCACACGGCGTTTCCGGGCTTTGTCAGCCGGGATCTCAGCGACCAGCTGCCGGCCATCGCCGATCACTGGCGGTCCCAGCAGGTGCATTTTGACGCGCTCTATACCGGTTACATCGCCTCCGCGCCCCAGGTGCAGCAGGTGATGGACTTTTTCGACGCGGTGAAGAGCCCGGATACGCTGCTGATCGTGGACCCGGCCATGGCGGACCACGGGAAGCTGTACAGCGGGTTTGACGGCGCTTTCCCGGCGGCGATGGCCCGCCTGACGGCTCGGGCGGACGTGGCGCTGCCCAATATCACGGAGGCCTGTCTGCTGACCGGTACGCCGTACCGGGAGGAGGTGGACGAGGGCTTTGCCCGTGAGCTGCTGCGGGGAGTGGCCGCGCTGGGGGCGAAGAAGGTGATCCTCACCGGGGTGTCCTTTGCGCCGGATAAGCTGGGCGCTATGGGCTATGACAGCGGCGCGGGGACATATTTTACCTGTCTCGGTCCGCGGAACCCGGCCTCCTTCCACGGTACGGGGGATATTTTCGCCGCCGTCGTCACCGGCGGGCTCATGCGGGGCATGACGCTGGAGCAGGCGGCTTCGCTGGCGGTGGAATTTGTACTTGCCTGTATCGACGCCACGGCACGGGACCCGCAGGCCGGGTGGTACGGCGTGGAGTTTGAAAAGGCGCTGCCGCTGCTGTGCGAACGGGTGCGGGAGCTGCCGGAAAACTGAAAAAGAAAACAGCCCTGCGGCGCTGCCGCAGGGCTGCTGTGCATTTATTCGGGGTCGCCGTCCGCGTGCTCCGTCGGTTTGTCTTCGGCGGGGGTGCCTTCCGGGTCCTTATCCTCCGGCTTCTCATCGTAGTTCGGCATGGGGATGGGCTCGGACACGATGTTGATGTGCCTGGCGGGGGCCTCGATGGTCTCCGGCACGCTGGGCCGGAAGGCGGGCTGGCTGCTCTTGCTGGCGCCGTAGTTGTCCACGGTCTCCGGGTCGCGGCCCTCGATGATGGCCATCATCTCCTGGCCGGTGATCGTCTCCTTCTTCAGCAGGTACGCGGCGATCTTGTCCAGCAGCTCCCGGTTCTCCCGCAGGATCTGCTTGGCCTCCTCGTGGCACTGGCGCAGGATCTTGATGGTCTCGCGGTCGGCTGCGGCGTAGGTCTCCTGGGCGCAGGTCATAGAGTAGCCGCCGTCCAGATACTGGCTCTGGACGCTGCCCAGGGCCATCATGTCGAATTCGTCGCACATGCCGAAGCGGGCCACCAGGTTCCGGGCCATCTCCGTGGCGCGCTCGATGTCGTTGGCGGCGCCGGAGGTCATGGTGTTGCACACCACCTCCTCACTGGAGCGTCCGGCCAGCAGGGTACGGATCTCGGTCAGAATGTCCTCGCGGGACATGAGGAACTTTTCCTCCTCCGGCAGGTGCAGGGTGTAGCCCAGCGCACCCTGGGTATGGGGTACGATGGTGATCTTGCTGACGGGCTGGGCATTCTTCTGCTTGGCCGCCACCAGCGCGTGACCCACCTCGTGGTAAGCGATGATGCGCTTTTCCGCCTCGGTGATGACGGTGCCCTTCTTCTCGCTGCCGGCGATGACCAGCTCAAAGGACACCAGCAGATCGTCCTGATTTACGGCCCGGCGGCCCTTACGCACGGCACGCAGGGCGGCCTCGTTCACCAGATTGGCCAGGTCGGCGCCCACGCAGCCGGCGGTGGCCTGGGCGATCTTTTCCAGATTTACGTCCTCGGCCAGGCGGATATTGCGGGTGTGGACCTGCAAGGTGGCCAGACGGCCGGCCAGGTTGGGCCGGTCCACGGTGATGCGCCGGTCGAAGCGGCCGGGGCGCAGCAGCGCCTTGTCCAGTACCTCGGGGCGGTTGGTGGCGCCCAGCACGATGACGCCCTTGCTGGGGTCAAAGCCGTCCAGCTCGGCCAGCAGCTGGTTCAGCGTCTGCTCGCGCTCGTCATTGCCGCCGAAGCGGTTGCCGTCGCGGGATTTGCCGATGGTGTCGATCTCATCGATGAAGATAATGCAGGGAGCGACCTTGGCGGCCTCCTTGAACAGGTCGCGGACGCGGCTGGCGCCCACGCCCACGAACATCTCCACAAAGTCGGAACCGGAGATGGAGAAGAAGGGGACGCCGGCCTCGCCGGCCACGGCCTTGGCCAGCAGGGTCTTGCCGGTACCGGGGGAGCCCACCAGCAGCGCGCCCTTAGGCAGCTTGGCGCCGATGGCGGTGTATTTGCCGGGATTGTGCAGGAAGTCGATGATCTCCTCCAAAGACTCCTTGGCCTCGTCCTGTCCGGCCACATCCTTGAAGGTGACGCCGGTGGACTTCTCCATGTAGACCTTGGCGTTGGCCTTGCCCACACTGCCGATGCCGCCGAAGCCGCCGCCTCCGGATTTGCTCATCAGACGCATGACCAGCATGAACGCGCCCACGATGAAGATGGTGGGCAGAATATACTGGATCATGATCATCAGGAAGGGGCTCATCTCGGCCTTGTAGAAGCCGGTATAGGCCACATTGTGCTCCTCCAGCAGGGGGAGCAGGTCGGCGTTGGAGAGGTACACGGTGTACAGCGTCAGGCCGGAGTCCTTGGACTGGGTGTAGGTTTTTGTCTCCGTCTTGCTGCCGGAGGTGACCTCCTCGGTGAAGACGTAGCCGTCCACAGGGGTGACGTAGATGGTGCTGTCCTTGAACAGGATCTCCTCCACCTGATCCTTTTCGATCATGGAGATCATGTCGCTGTATTTGATCTCGTGGCTGGTGCTCTTATTGGCGGCGTTGTTGTTGTAGGCGTTGAAATACTGGAACGCCACCGTCAGCACCAGTGCCCACGCGATCAGCGTGAGAACGCCGCGGAAACCGCCGTTTTTGCCGTTCTTGCCGCCGCGGTTGCTATTGTTGCTGCTGTTGTTATTGGACATATGTTTATCCTCCGTTTGACTTGTGAGGGGAATATAGTTTCCAAACAGTATACCACACCTGCTCAAAAGTCTCAAGGCAAAGGCAGAGGGTTTTCCTGTAAAATTTCTATGAATGTGCCTTTATATTGACGAAAGGATGTGGTATACTGATGACAATTATATGGATCGCGAGGTATGCCCCATGAGAGAGATAAAGGACACCGAGAACAGACGGCCTCTGCCCGACGCCGAGGCGGACGGCATCATCGAGGGCCGCAACGCGGTCATCGAGGCCCTGCGGACGGAGACGGCCATCGACAAGATCTACATCGCCAAGGGCGAGACGGATAAGACGCTGGGGCACATCGCCTCCAAGGCCCGCGCCGCGGGCATCGTGGTGGTGGACGCCGACCGGCGGAAGCTGGACGCCATGAGCCGCACCCATGCCCACCAGGGGGTCATCGCCCTGGCGGCCGTGCGGGAATACGCCACGGTGGAGCAGATCCTACAGTCCGCCGCCGACAGGAGCGAGGCACCGCTGCTGGTGGTGTGCGACGAGATATCCGATCCCCACAACCTGGGCGCGATCCTGCGTACCGCCGAGTGCGCCGGCGCCCATGGGGTCATCATTCCCAAGCGGCGCAGCGCCGGGCTGACGGCCATCGTGGCCAAGACCTCCGCCGGCGCGGTGAGCTATATCCCGGTGGCGCGGGTGCCCAACATACCGGCGCTGCTGAAGGACCTGAAAAAGCAGGGCGTGTGGGTGTTCGGTACGGCGGCGGACGGGAATACCACGCTGTACAATGCCGATCTGAAGGGGCCGGCGGCTATTGTCATCGGCTCCGAGGGGGCGGGTATGACCCGCTTGGCGGCGGAGAATTGCGATTTTCTGGTGAGCATTCCCATGAAAGGAAAGATATCCTCGCTGAACGCCAGCGCGGCGGCGGCCATACTGCTGTACGAGGCTGTGCGGCAGCGCGGATAACGGAAAGCGACGCGGAACAGGACGAAAACAGGAAAGAACAGCATGAGAAGGCGACGGGACGAGGAACTATACGGCGCGTTCGACGAGCAGGAGGACGAGCTTTCACTGGAGGCCATCCTTGCCGAGTACGGCAAGGGTGGGCGTCAGCCTGTCCTGGAGGAGCCGTCGGAGGGGCCTCCGTCCCAGCCGGAGCCCGTTCCTGAACCGGAGCCCGTTCCTGAACCGGAGCCTATTCCGGAGCCGGAACCGGTCCAGAAAGAGGAGCGGGTCCCGGGACCGGAATATGAATCCCCCGCGCCGGATCGGGTGGCGTTGAAGGATATCATGTCCCAGACGGTGGACGCAGTGCTGGAGGACGAGGATGACGGCGTCATCGCCCAGCCGGTGCCCCTGCGGGAGCGTCTTGCGGCGGTGCTGGAGAGGTTCCACCGTCCGGCGGCGGAGCAGAGGCGCCGTCCGGCTTTTCAGGACACCGAGCAGCTGTTCGACGAGCCGGAGGAGGAACCGGAGCCGGAGGAACCGCCGGAGCCGGAGCCCCTGCCGGAGGACGTGCTGCGGGAGGAGCAGATGATCCACCCGGAGCGGGCCTTCCTGGCCCGGTGGCAGGGGCCGGTGGTGGTCCGGGCCGACCCAGGGCTGGTGAAGCAGGTGATGCGCATCCTGATGGACAACAGCGTCAAGTACAGCGGCCCGGAGGGGCGGGTCTATCTCCGGGTGTCGGCCCAGAAGGACTATGCCAGGGTCACGGTCCAGGACGAGGGGATGGGCATCGTGCCCCAGGCCATCCCTCATATCTTTGACCGCTTTTCCCGCACCGACAGCTCCCGGGCCCGCCAGACCGGGGGGACCGGGCTGGGGCTGTCCATCGCCCGCAGCCTGACGGAGCTCCAGGGCGGGACCTTCGAGCTGGCGGTGGACGGGGACCTGTTCAAGGCCACCGTG
>OLOR01000706.1_pt1 | contig 35160 bp, 29 predicted proteins | sample 1672521 | NCBI WGS metagenome assembly OLOR01 (sample SAMEA3136695, study PRJEB25190) | human gut metagenome | biome: human gut; feature: human-associated habitat; material: faeces | place: Austria | collected 2013
GGTGGACGCGAAGTTCGCTTCGATGGGTCTGCCCATCAAGGCCAAGGGCGGCTGCGTCATCCACGTCGAGGCTGTCTACCAGATGGCCGCCGGCCCCACCGCCGGAGAGCAGCTGGCGTAGACGATTTCGATATATGCAGAAACGTTAATTGGATGCGCCCCACAACGGGGCGCATCGTCATCTGCGGCTACTTTCATACGCGCCTCTACGCGTGCGCGGCGCGTACCGCCTTTGCCAGAAACTCCGTGGCACCTTCGCCAGCAGCGGAATCGTAGTACTTCACTAAGCGCGGGTCTTTCAGGTAGCCGTCCACGAGAGCAAGATACTCCTCGACTTTATAGCCCTCTCCCCAGTGGATGCCAATCCAGCGCTCGTGCATGCGAGCGAGCTCGCGGGACTCGTCGCTTTCGGGGTCATCGGTGGCCATGGCGAGGCGCAGCTGCACCTTGATGGCCTCCTCCAGGAGTTCCTTCGCATCCCACTCGTCTTTGGTGAGGTCCATCATGCGCGCATTGGATGCGTCGATGGCATCATCACCGTAGAGCTCGCGCGCCTCGGCACCGTAGGTGCTCTCGAAATCGCGCAGTCCCTGCTCCTTCATCATCTCGAAGCTATCTTTCGTAGACATATCTTCCATCCTTTCGATAGTCGCCAGCGCAGCCTTTGTCCTGGTGATGGCCGCTTTCAAGGAGTCCCCCTGCTTTTCGAGGGAGTGAAGATGCGTGCGAAGGGCCGTGGCCAAGTCCGCGTCCGGATCACAGACGAGGCTGCGGATTGTGGGAAGAGGCAGATGGCATGCGCGAAGCGCTAGCACTTGCGCTAGGCACTTGACATCCGCCTCCTCATAGACACGGTAGCCAGCTTCGGTTCGCCGCGGGGCGAGAAGACCCTGCTCCTCGTAATGTCGAAGCGTGCGTGGGCTCACGCCCGCTTCACGGGCCATCTGGCCAATAGTCAACTGCATAATCGCCTCCTTCGCGTATCTTCGAGATGCATCGTGCGCCTTGACGCAACGTGAAGGTCAAGGAGCAATTTTACGCATTCCCTCGCTGCGGCGAATCGCTAGAATTGAAGCTGCTCAAGATGCGCATCATCTCAAGGTCAAGAGGAGCTGGAGTGGTTATGGCCCAGACACGGCACGCAGACGAAGATGCCCTGTGCAGCGTTGGCGAGACGAGCTTTCACGAGCCCGCTGACATCGAGGTGCGCGGCGCGCGCGTCCACAACCTGAAGGACATCGACGTCGACATCCCACTGCATCAGATGGTGGGCATCGCCGGCGTGTCCGGATCGGGCAAGAGCTCGCTGGCGCTGGGTGTGCTCTATGCCGAGGGAAGCCGGCGCTACCTCGAAGCGCTCTCGACTTACACGCGACGCCGTATCAACCAGACGACGCGTGCGCAGGTTGACGAGGTGCTGCACGTTCCCGCCGCCATCGCCCTGCGCCAGCGCCCGGCCACGCCCGGCGTGCACTCGACCTTCGGCACCTCCACCGAGCTGCTGAACTATCTGCGTCTCATGTTCTCGCGCCTGGGCAGCCACGAATGCCCCAGCGGCCATCACGTCCCGCCCAGCCTCAACGTCGCGGCGGAAAAGCCGCCGGAATGCCCCATATGTCACGAGAAGTTTTACGGCCCCAGCGCCGAGGACCTCGCCTTCAACAGCGCCGGTGCCTGTCCCACCTGCGGCGGCACGGGCGTCGTGCGCGAGGTGGACGAATCCACGCTCATCAAGGACCCCAACCTCACCTTGGAGGAGGGGGCCGTGACCCCCTGGGGGCACCTCATGTGGTCGCTCATGGTCGATGTCGCTCGAGAGATGGGCGTGCGCACCGACGTCCCCTACAAGGACCTCACCGATGCCGAGAAGGACATGGTGCTGCACGGCCCCATGGAGAAGCGCCATATTCTCTACGTGCCCAAGGACAAGGGCAGCGTTACCGAGCTGGACTTCACCTATTACAGTGCCGTGAACAGCGTGAAGAACGCTCTGTCCAAGGCCAAGGACGAGAAGGGACTCGCCCGCGTGGCAAAGTACCTGCGCGAGGCCCCCTGTCCCGATTGCCATGGCACGCGCCTGTCGAAAAAGGCCCGTTCGAGCCTTCTGGATGACATGAACTTGGCGCAAGCCACGGGCCAGACCCTTGACGATCTGGCGGAGTGGGTCCCGACACTTCCAGGCAAGCTGCCCGGGGAGATGCGCCCCATGGCCCAGGCAATCGTCGCAGAGATGAACGAGCCGATGCAGCGCCTGCAGCAACTGGGCCTTGGCTACCTGAGCCTCGACCGCGCCGGAGCCACGCTCTCCAACGGCGAGCTACAGCGCGTGCAGCTGGCTCGTGCCGTGCGCACGCGCACCACGGGCGTGCTCTACGTGCTCGACGAGCCCTCCATCGGTCTGCACCCCTCGAACGTCGAGGGCCTGCTCGGCGTCATCGACGACCTCATGGACGACGGCAACTCCGTCGTAGTCGTCGACCATGACCTGCGCGTGCTCAGAGCAGCCAGCCATATCGTCGAAATCGGACCCGGTTCCGGTTTGCATGGTGGCCGCGTCATCGCGCAGGGAAGCGTCGAGGAAGTCAAGAGCAATCCGGAATCGCGTATCGGCCCGTACCTTTCCGGTGCGCGGAGCATACATGTGCGCAATCGTGCATATGACGAGGACATGTTCACGAGGGGCGCAATCAAACTTGATACGGGACCGCTGCACACCGTGAAATCGCTTTCCGTGAAGATTCCCCTGGGGCGCATGACGACAATCACCGGCGTCTCGGGATCGGGAAAGACGACCCTCGTCCTCGAGAGCCTCATCCCCGCACTGCAATCGATGCTCGACGGCAAAAAGCTGCCCGCGCACGTGCGCCGCATCGACGCACCGGGCATCAGGCGCGTGCATCTCATCGACGCAACGCCCATCGGGGCAAACGTGCGCTCGACGGTCGCCACCTACTCGGGCATCATGGATGACCTGCGTCGCGCCTTCGCGGCGTCACCCGCAGCCAAGGAGCGCGGACTCAAAGCCGGCGCCTTCTCGTACAACACGGGGAACCTGCGCTGCCCCACCTGCGACGGCACGGGGCAAATCTCGCTCGACGTGCAGTTCCTTCCCGATGTCGACATCATGTGCCCCGATTGTCACGGTTCGCGCTACGGCCAGGATGCCTATGGCATACGCCTGCCATTTGAGGATATCGACGGATGTCGCGATGGAGCGGAAGGGGCCATGGACGTACCTGGAGAACCGACCGAGGAGCTTTCCCTGCCCGATGTCCTCGCGCTCACCGTAGACGAGCTGCTCTGCATGGCATCCACGAGCATCCCCAAGGCAAAGGCCAAACTGCAGACGCTTTCCGACTTGGGCCTGGGATACCTCACTCTCGGTGAGTCGACGCCCGCGCTCTCGGGAGGCGAGGCCCAGCGTCTCAAGCTCGCTGGGGAGATGCACAAGAAGCAGCAGGACGCCCTCTTCGTCTTCGATGAGCCCACCATCGGGCTGCATCCGGCAGACGTCGAGGTGCTGCTGCGCGTCTTGCAGCGGCTTGTGGACAAGGGTGCGACGGTCATCGTCATCGAGCACGACCTCGACCTCATCACGAACTCCGATTACGCAATCGACATGGGCCCAGGCGGTGGCGAGGCAGGTGGAACCATCGTCTGCGCCGGTACGCCTGAACATATCGTCGCATGTGCGGATAGCGTGACGGGAAGGTACCTCAAGCCGCTACTGTGACGCGGCAAGCTGCGTCGTTAACCTACGAGCACTTCGGCGTTCACGCAGCTCTCGGGTTTCTTGCCCAGTACCACATCGATGGCGTTTTGCGTGCAGCGCGTGCGTAGCTGGACGGCCGATTCCTCCGACCAATAGGCGGCATGCGGCGTGAGCACCGTGTGCGGTGCCTTGCAGATGGGCGCATCGGGCGAGACGGGCTCCTCCTCGAACACGTCGATACCCGCACCCCAGAGATTGCCGGCAACAAGTGCGCCGGCCAGCGCGTCGGTATCCACCACCGCGCCGCGCGAGGTGTTTATCACGATGGCGTCGGGCTTCATGGTGGCGATGCGCTTCGCATCGAGCAGATGATGCGTCTCGGGCGTAAGTGCCGTGTGAAAGCTCACGATATCGGCCCGTGCAAACAGGTCATCCAGGCTCACGTACGGGAAGTCCTCCGGCGTGAAACGCCCCGGCGCGCCCTTGCGGTCCCAGACCATGACATCAAAGCCAAGTCCGCGGGCCTTGCGCGCCGTCGCCCGTCCGATATGCCCGTAACCGACAATGCCGAAGCTGCGCCCCTGCACCTGCCCGAGCGGGCGGCGTTTGTGAAAGTCCCATACTCCCTGTCGCATATCGGCATCCATCTCGTTAATGCGACGCAGCACGCACATCGCGAGCGCAATGGCGTGATCGGAGACGACCTCCGTACCGTAGCCGGGAACATTGCAAACCGCAGTACCGTTCTTGGTGGCCGCAGCCACGTCGATGTTGTCGACACCCGTGCCCGTCTTGCTCACGACCTTGAGCTTGGGTAGCGCTTGGAACACCGCGGCGGTATAGTCACCATATGAGGTGATGGCGCCATCGGCATCCTGCAGGTGCTCGATGAGCACCTCGGGAACACGGTCATCCTCGTTTCCGAATGCGGCGAACTCGATGCCAGCAGCCTTGACCATCCGCTTTTCGATTGCTGTATCCCCAAGGTCGGTATCCGATACGACGATCTTTGCCATGACGCGCTCCCTCGAACGGTTAGATGGTGCCTACATCTTAAGGCTTTGGCCCGCATGCGTCTTCCGGCGCCTTGCCATCATATTATTTCTTTTCGGATATATATTTTTGGCAAAACAAGCTCACAGCCCACGCATACGCTGCTACCATGAAGTTAGCACGGACAGACAAACATCGCACGACTGGAAAGAGGCGATCCGCCATGAAAAGCGTATTCGACAGCGATGTGATCATGGAGATACAGGACGAGAGCCCCTGGGAAGAGAAGGTTGACAACGCCCCGGGGCGCGTCATGGTCGAGTTCTTCGTCACCTGGTGTCCCCATTGCCAACGCGAGGCGCCGTTGCTCGACGATGCCGCAGCTGCCATCCGCAAGCTGGGCGTTGAGGTCTATCACGCAAACGCAGAGGTCATGTGGACCAAGGGCAGTGTCTACGATATCTCGGAAACGCCATCGTTCATCCTCGTGGACAACGGCGAACTCATTGCCAAGCACGAGGGCTTTCTCACAGAAGACGAGCTCATCGCGTTCGTGCAAGGGCAGGTCGACGACCTCACGCCGAGCCTCGAGCAATCGCTGAGCAGCATCGCGTTCTAAGACCGGGCAGACACGCGAAGCATCGCCGGCTTACGCGTCGTAGGCCGAGAAGGCGCGCGAGGCGAGCTTGATGGCGAGCGTGCTGAGCGCCACGAAAATGACGGCACCCACAAGTAATACGGCAAGCTGCGGGACGAGGCTCTCGAACCCCGGCATGCTGATGAGCGCACACGCTTCCGCGGGGATAAACGGCACCGCCTCGAACGCGACGGCAAACAGGGTCGTGGGAATGCACGCGATGATAAACGGCACGCCGATCTTTGCCGGATTCCCGAAATAGAGCGGGAAGAAGGCCAGGTTGAAGATACCGAAGGCCGCAAGCGAGAAGCCCAGGAGTGCCACGTTTGCCGGCATGCCCACCATCGGCTGCATCGTGGCGACGTCGTTGATGCCGAGAGCGGGACGTAGGCAGATGCACAGCGCCATGATCGCGAGCATCGCGAGCTCGACGATGACCATGACAAGCACGCGCGCTCGCACCATGTCACGACGCGAGACGGGCAAGGCGAACGAGTAGGCGAGATCACGCATCTCGCGTGCGTTTTGCGCGTTGAAGAACGCCACCAGAATGCCGTAGAGAAGCACGACGGCATACGGCCAGCTCGGGATGAGCACGAGCGCTCCGAGCACGACGAGCACGTAGGTTGCGGGATGGACGACCAACTGGAATTCCTTTGCCATGAGCGTGCACATCTAAGCCATCTCCTTGTGGGTGTGGGTCATGATGTCATCGAGGGTTGCTGCCATGCCGATGCCCGCCGAAGCAGGCACAAGCGCGGTGTCGCCCGAGACGGAATGACGGACGCCTATGACCCGTGCACCTGCGGCTTTTGCCTCGGCAAGCGACGCCACGCGATAGGCTCCCTTGAAGTCCGCCAGCGTACCCGAGCCGACGATGCGCCCGTTGTCGATGTAGACGATATGGTCGGCGCACTTGTCGAGGTCGGACGTGATGTGCGTCGAAAACAGGATGCCCACCCCCTCGTCACGCGCGAGTTGCAGAAAGACGTCGAGCACTTCCTCGCGCGAAGCCGGGTCAAGGCCGCTCGTGGGTTCGTCGAGCACGAGCAGCCTCGAGCGATGTGAGAGCGCGAGGGCCACGGCAAACTTGACGCGCATGCCCTGCGACAGCTCCTTCACGCGCTTGCGCTGGTCAATCGCGAAGAGTCGCATGTAGCTTTCGTAGGCGGACTGGTCCCAGTTGTCGTAGAAGCGCCGGGTGACGCCTGCGATGGTGGATATGCGCTTGCCGCGATAGAAGTCGGCGCTGCCGAGCTCAAAGCCGATCTGGCGCTTTGCCTGCTGCTCATGCTCCACGAACGGGCGTCCGAAATAGGAGATGCTGCCCGCATCCGGACGCACTGAGCCTTCGAGGCACTTGAGCGTGGTGGATTTTCCGGCGCCGTTGCGTCCGATGAAGCCCGTGATCGACCCGGCCTCAACCTCGAGGGAGACGTTCTTGAGCGTGAACGCGGGGTAGCGTTTTCCAAGCCCCCTGGCTTCCACCAAGGGTGCGGATCCTTGAATCATGATCTGCCTTTCTCGAATGCCTGCCACCGCACGGCGGCGCTGCCTATCCCCTCTCGCTGACGGCGCGTCCAAACGACGTCATTGCCGGCAACGCATCCTCCACCTTCACCAAGGCGATGCCCTGCGCTTCGTCGCCCAGCACCACGAGCTCGCTGCCGGGATGCAGGTCGAACACCTCGCGTGCGCACTTGGGAATGACCAGCTGGCCGCGCTCGCCCAGACGAGCCACGCCAAAGATGTGCTTGCCCCGCGGCGGCACGGGATAGCCAGCCGAGGCTTCGTCATGACGTGCAAGATCGTCAATCCTTACATCGAATAGCCTTGCGAGGGCAATCGCATTGTCGAGATCTGGCGTAGCCTCTCCGGACTCCCACTTGGCGACGGTTTGGCGTGCCACGCCCAGGCGACCTGCGAGCGCCTCCTGGGTGAGGCCTTCGTGTTCGCGCAGGGAGCGAATGTTCTGAGAAATCATACGTTTCGTACCTCCGCGAAAAGTGTACGACAGCAAATACAGGCAATCTAGCAGCTTGAGGTGGAGAAAATCAGGCGAAAGTGTCGCGTTGAGGTGGCATTCCGCAAGTCGACAAACAGCAGGACTACAGCCCCAGCACATCCGCCGCGCGCGCAAGATCGGTCACGACGGGGATTTGCTGCGGGCACACTTTCTCGCAGGCACCACATTGCAGGCATTCGCTCGGCTTGCGCTTGTTCTTGCGCTCGCCACCGACGATCCATTCGTTCTTGTAGCTGCCGAACATCGTGTACGCGTTGAGCGCGAGCAACGCGCCCGAGATGCCGATGTTGGCCGGGCACGTCTTCGCACAGTAATCGCATCCGGTGCAGGGTATGAGATCGAACTTCGCGAACTCGTCCTGCGCACGCGCAATCACCGCCTCCTCATCGGCGCCCATGCACTCGAAATTCCGCATGGTGTGGATGTTTGCTTCCATCTGCGCGAGGTCGCTCATACCCGAAAGCACGACAGCCACATCGGGCTGACTGGCGGCAAAGCGCAGGGCCCATGACGCACATGAACTCGTCGGGGCAGCCTGCTCGAAGACGCGGCGTACGGATTCGGGCGGATTGGCCAGCAACCCACCGCGCAGCGGTTCCATGACCACGACGGGCTTGCCATGCTTGCGCGCGACCTCGAGGCATGCGCGGCTCTGATGCACCGGGTTGTCCCAGTCGAGATAGTTCACCTGGAGCTGCACGAACTCGACTTCGGGATGCTCATCTAGTATGGCATCAAGCGCATCGGCGCTATCGTGGATGGAAAGCCCGAGATGGCGGATAACGCCCTCTTCGCGCTTGCGCTGCGCGAACTCCCACATGTCAAAGCGATCGAACGCCGCCGTGCGCACGCTTCCCAGATTGTGCATGAGATAGTAGTCGATGTAGCCCGCGCCCGTGCACTCGAGCGAGGTATCAAGCTGGGCGTACGCTTCCTGGGCGTTCTTGCATTTGAACCAGGGGGCGGCTTTGGTGGCGAGCAGGAACGCATCGCGCGGGTAGCGCTCAACCAGTGCCTTGCGCGTGGCCTCCTCGCTTCCCGGATAGGCCCAGGCCGTGTCGAAGTAGTTGAAGCCGGCACCGAGGAAGGCATCGACCCTGTCGCTGAATTGCGGGATGTCGATCTCGCCATCGATTTTCGGCAGGCGCATGAGGCCAAAGCCCAGCTTACCGTGGACATCGTCAAAGCAGTTCATCGAAATACTCCTCAATCGAGATGAGTGGGGCGAGCAGCAGCGTGCCAACGTATGGATGTGCCTGCGGTTTCACAAGCCCGGTCTTGGGCACGATCATCGTGACAGTCTCGTCGGCCATGACGCAGTCGCTTGCAGCCGTGCCGGTCTGCGCATTCAGACCACTGGGACAATCGGCTGCGACGATGCGCGTACCGTGGTCGTTTCTCGCCGCGTTTGCTAGGCGAATCCACGTGGCATAGGGCTCACGCACCTGGTCGTGGGCAAAACCCGTGCCGAGAATAGCGTCGACGATAAGGTCAGCACTGCCGAGCAGGCAGGCAAGCTCTTCATCTGACGGGGCGATGACAAGCTCGAAGTCAGTGGTGGATGCGGTTTCTATGGCGGCGGTGCGAGCCGGCTGCGCCGTAACCTCATTGGCTGCTGCCTTGCTCACGAGCGTCACGTTGCGACCCGTCGCGGCAAGCGCGCGAGCGGCCACCCAGCCATCGCCGCCGTTGTTGCCCGAACCCGCGAGAATGACGACCGTGGCTCCGGGCGCCGCATGTGCCTGCGCCGCGTGCGCGAGAGCACTTCCCGCGCGTGTCATGAGCTCGAGAAGCGAGGTGCCATCTTGCGCGATACGCTGCTCAAGCGTGATGACGTCTGCCACGTCGAGCACCGGGGCCTGCGCCACGCCCCCGTCCACACACTGCAAGTCGATGAGTTGCACAGGAGACCCTTCGAAATCGGATGTTAGGTTTGCGTCATTATCCCACAGGAAGGATTCCGCTAAGATGCAAGTAACCAAACGATGGGGACGTCATGGACGCACGTGAAATATATCTTGCCGGCGGATGCTTTTGGGGCACCGAGGCGTACCTGAAGAAGCTTCCCGGCGTCATCAGCACCGAGGTCGGCTACGCAAACGCGAACGTCGAGAATCCGAGCTACGAGGACGTGTGCACGGGTGCGACAGACGCGACCGAAGCCGTGAAGGTCACGTACGATGCCGATGTGATCTCGCTGCCGCTGCTTTTGCAAGCCTACCTACGCACCATCGACCCGTTCTCGCTCAACCGCCAGGGCAACGACGTGGGCACGCAATACCGCACCGGCATCTATTGGACGGATCCAGATGACGGGCGTGCAGCGGAATCATTGCTCACAGAGCTTGCGCGCAACACCGGCAAGCAACCACGCGTGGAGGCAGCACCGCTCCTGAACTTCTATCCAGCCGAGGGATATCACCAGGATTACCTCGGCAAGAACCCCTTTGGCTACTGTCACGTAAACCTCGCGGATGCCGATGCCTTCGTGCGCGAGCACGCAGCAAATTTCGAATCATGAAATAAGGAGGCCCTCATGCCAAGCGAAGTTCTGTTTCTGGAATATCCGAAGTGCTCAACTTGCAAGAAGGCCAGAAAATGGCTCGACGAGCATGGCGTGAGCTATACGGCGCGTCACATCGTGGAGGATAACCCCACTGCCGACGAGCTTCGTACGTGGCATGAGCGCAGCGGGCTCCCCCTCAAACGCTTCTTCAATACGAATGGCATGCTGTATCGCGAGATGGAGCTGTCGAAAAAGCTGCCGGATATGAGCGAAGCCGAGCAATACGTCTTGCTGGCAAGCAATGGCATGCTCGTGAAGCGTCCCCTGCTGGTGACCGATGCGACGGTGATTCCTGGTTTCAAAGAGGACGCCTGGATGCAGGCGCTGGGGCTATAGTCCCAGCTTCGCGAGCAGGCTCGTCTCGCGTGCCTTCTCCGCCTACGACGCGTAAATCACGCCCGTAGTCGCTTCTCCATGATCTCGCACATAAGCCGCGCCTACTCCACGCGCCATCACAGCACGTACTCGAACATGTCGAGGTCGACGGTTCCCAAGTCGTCATAGTAGACCGGGTGTGCGCCGTGATTGACGAAGCCGAGCTTGTCGTAAAGCCCATGGGAGCGCACGTTGTCGACAAAGGTGTCGAGCTGCAAGGCGCGCAATCCCTCCCCACGCGACACGTCAATCGCAAATTCCATGAGCATGGAGGCGTAACCGCGACCATGATATGCTGGCCGCGTGGCAACCGAATGCACGATGCCGAGCTCGTCAAGGGGCGCGTCCACCTTCCAGGGCACGGCCTCGTAACCGGGTGCTCTGTCATGATTGACGACAAGCGCTGTGGCAATGTTGCCATCCTCGGCGATGCCAATGAACATGTATCCTCGCTCCACCGACTCACGCAAATGGGCGTCACTCGGATGCTTGTCATGCTGCCAGAGGATGTCAAAGTCCGTCCCCTGCATCTCCTCGATCATGTTGTAATAGAAATCCATGACGGCATCCATGTCGGCCATCGTCGCTTTGCGCGTCAGAAGAAATCCCATCATCTCTCCCCATCATTTCGGGAAACAAGCCTACATTTTCCTCTAGGATACGCTCAAACCTGGACGGGCGCTCCACGCGTTCGCCTGAATCTACGCCGTGCGCAGCACGTATGCACTCCCATCGCCGCTCTCCAGACACCAGCGAAAGTCCGTTGTCTTTTCGAGCAGACGCTCGTCGTGACTCACGAGCACGAGCGCCCCCGGATAAACGACGAGTACGCGCTCCAGGGCCTCGATGGAGCCGACATCCAAATGGTTGGTCGGTTCGTCCATTGCTATCAGCACGGGATGGCACAAAATGCCCTGGGCAAGCATGAGCTTGCGCAACTCGCCGGGGCTGAGCTCGTCACCATCCAGGATACGGTCGGGATCGGAGTTGAGCTGCGCAACGATGGAGAGGACGCGACCGCGCTCGCCGGGTGACGCTTCATGCAGGCTGGCCATGATGCGCGCGGCGAGCTCGCTTCCGATTTCCTGCGGAATGAAGAGCGTGCTCAGGTCGTCTGGCGCCCTTCGCATGAGCGCCGTGAGCAATGCGGTCTTGCCGCTGCCGTTGACTCCCGCGATGCCGATGTGCTCGGCGTTACCCACCGCAAGGTCCGGTATGCGCAGACAATGCTCCCCCTGCGTCAGCTCACCTGCCTCCATGCGCACGAGCACCTTGCGCGGGCTAGCCTCCGCGTCCATCCATATATCGCCCGCGTACTGCTTGTCCACGTGTGCCTCCTCAAGCGTTTGCCGCACCTTCTCCAAACGTGCGTCCATGCGCGAGGAGAGCTTGCCGGCAACGCCGTCCTTGCCGGTGTAGACCGCCAGCTTGATGCGCCCCTTGCCGTCATGATCCTTCGCATCGAGGTGGCGTGCGCTTCGCTTCGCGTCCGACTTGCTTGCCTCGTTGCGCCGCCGCGCGGCTTCGGCCTGGATGCGTGCCGCCTCGCGCTTGGCGTCCCGTCGCTGGCGCTGCGCGGTCTTCGTATCGCATGCGGCCTGTTCGCCAGCTTGCGTGTAACCGCCTGGCCGCATCACGACACGTGCACCCTCGAAGCACAGGCACTGCCCCGCGAGGGCGTCCAAGAGCTCGCGATCGTGGGAAATGAGTAGCCCGACACCCCGATAGCCCGCAAGCGCCCTGAGAATGGCCCGGCGCGTGAGGATGTCCACGTGGTTGGTCGGCTCGTCCATGACGAGCACGTCCGGATTCTCCCAAAGCGCCACGGCAACCTGCAAACGCTTTTGCTGGCCACTCGAAAGCGTGTCGTAGCGCCAGGGCCAGTCATCGTCGACGCCCAAATCGAGGCGCAGGCGCACGGCCGTCTGCTCCCACGAGCACGCAAAATCCTCGAGCCGGTCGGGAGGAATGGTCGCATCCTGCTCACAATACGCGACGACCAGGCCACGCGGAGATACCGTACCGCTGTCAGGCGCCAGCATACCCGTCGCAATGCGCGCGAGCGTGCTCTTGCCACAACCGTTGTTGCCGATGATGCCCGTCCATCCCACCGGAAAAACGGCGCGCACGCCGTCGAGGACGGTCTGGGTCGATCCGGGATACGAATAGGAGACGTCGTTCAGGGTTATCTGCATGGGAACCTCGCTTGATGACAGCGCGGCACGATCGCCTCCAAAGGCGACGGGCCACGAAACGAAATGGGTCATCAACTAGAAACGCAAGGTTCGGTTCCCCTTTGGTCAGGGCCCGGCATCTTGGCGCGCCACCGCCACCGAGCCAAACAGCGAGGACATGATAGCAGAGCCTGCATGTTTTCGGGCTTTTGGCTTCGCTCCTTTTCTAGGGCAATATATGATACACTCCTATTATTGTTATCTGTCTAATAGAGGAACATATCCATGAATAAGCCAGATGCTGCCGTTCTCGATATCATCAATCGCGCGTGGGAAGGAATCGCCCCCACCCAGGATGAATGCGCCAAACTCCTCGCCTTGCCGCCCTACTCTGCCGAGGCGTGCGCAGTACGCGGCGCTGCAGACGGCATCATGCGTCAACGCACCAACAACGCCGCCGTTCTCTTTGCACAGATTGGCTACTCCTGCCATCCCTGCCCCGCCAATTGCAGCTTCTGCTCCTTCGCCGAGGACTATACGCAGATGCAGGCCTTCACGATGAGCGACGAGGAGATTGTCGCCGCCGCCAAGAGCTTCACCCAGGACGGGGATCTCTACGGCTTGTGGATCATGGCGATGGCCGATTACGACATCGAGGATTATCTGCGTGTCATCAGGCTCGTGCGCGAGACCGCCCCGGCCTGCACCAACATCTACAGCAACGTCGGCGACACGTCGCGTGCGGACTTCGAGCGCATGAAGGAGGCCGGCATTTCGGGCGTCTACCACATCAGCCGTCTTGGCGAGGGAGAGGTCACGAAACTCAGCCCCGAGGCAAGGATGGCAACCATCCATAACGCGATCGCTGCTGGTCTCGAAGTCCTCAACGCCGTTGAGCCCATCGGCCCCGAGCACTCGCCCGACGTGCTTGCCGAGCAAATCGAGCTCATGAAGTCCACGAATCCCATCCAGACGGGCGTCATGAAGCGCATCAACGTTCCCGGCACGCCCTTCGAGGGAACCGGTGAGATCACGAGCTACGAGCTTTCGCTCATCTGCGCCGTTCAGTGCCTTGCCCATGTGGACGTGAGTCCGCTGCCGTGGATTGGACATCATGAGCCGACACCCATCTGCTACGCGGCCGGATCGAACCTCATAACTGCCGAAACGGGCGTCAATCCACGCGACACGGCTGCTGACACAAGTGCAAATCGCGGCATGGATCTCACGGACTGCAGGACCATGCTCTACGAGGCGGGCTTCACGCATCTGTGCAAGGGCGACGGCACGCTCGTCGATCTCACGCCCGAATATATCGCGGCGCATACTCACTAAAACCTGACGCGAAAAAGGCGCCCCCGGCAATTCGGAGGCGCCAAAACCAGACAAAAGTCGCCGGGGCAGTTTTGTCTTACTTCAGCTTGCCACGCAGGCCGAAGATGACAGCAAGCAAGCCGAGCGCGAAGCAGGGCACGAGCACGATCCACCCGGCCATGGCATAGCCAACGGCCGAGATGACATTACCCATGAACATGGAGCCCAAAAACATGCCGACGCTTTGCGAGCAAGCAAGGGCCGCCGTGGCACCGGAGATGAGATGCGAGGGCACGACCTCGGAGCACGACGCCCACAGCATGGCCGCCACGCCACCACCGGTAAAGCCATTCAGGATGATGACGATGATGTACACCCACAGGTCAGTCACGGAAAACACCATGGCGCCGAAGATGACGGCACTGATCATGCAAAAGATAAGAACCTTGCGACGTGACTTGATGGCATCGGAAATCTTGCCGGCGATGGGGCTGAAGCACATGCCCCAGAACGCGCCCGCACTCACGAGACCCGTACCCACGATGAGCGGGGCGTTGAGGTTTGCCGTGATGTAGGAGGACAGGAACCCCTGGCTGGCGATGAAGGCACCCTCCTCGATGAAGAACACGAACGCCAAGACCCACACGACCTTGTTGCTGAAGAGCTCCTTGTAGGAGAACTTCACCTCTCCGCGCTTCTCGGCCTCGTCGACGTACGGATCGGAAGGATCACGGTACACGATGAGGAACATGGCAAGCACGATGATGTCGAGCACCAGGAACATCCACCACACGCTGATGAAGTTGCCCGTCGCTTCGGCCACAGCACCATCGATAATCGGCGTGACGGCGTTTGCCGTCGCAACCCACGCGCCCCAGACGCCGAGTGGCAGACCGCGGCGCTCCTTGGGAAACCACGGCGTGATCGCGGTGACGCCGATAACACCCATGAGGCCAAAACCGGCGCCCTGGATGATGCGCGAAACCATGAGGATGGCGACGTCGCCGGCAAGGATGCCGATGATGTTGCCGATAATGCCGCAAGCAAGCGCAATGGTCACCGACCAACGAATTCCCAGACGACGCACGAACGATGCCGCCGGAAACGCGATGACCGCTCCCAGGATGTAGAACACGCCGTTGACCCAACCGAGCACATCGGGTCCAAATCCGTAAGCCTGCATGACAAGCGGCGCGACCCACATGGTCTCGCCCATGTTGGCAGGCATGCAGAATCCTGCCATGAAGACGACGAACACGACGGCCCAGGCGCGGCCGCCTTTCATGTTCCCCGTCTTATCAGATTGTTGGATAGCCTCTTCCATTCCCTATCTCCCCTCATGAAACAAACGATGGAAGCTCCTCAAGATGCACGCCATCCGACACTCGTCATGACGCTTTCGCGTCTGTCGATTTGCGGCGATCTCGAACCTCCGGACACCTGTCCGAAGCCCTGCGTCTAATCTAGAAAGCGCCGTTCAAACGCAGAAGACCCAACGCGGGGGATTTATAGGGTGAGCAAGGGTGATATGGGGTTAGGATGCTCCGTCATCGAAGGTGGCACGCTGCTCCTGAACGCTCGCCTTGTATGCCTCGGATCGCGTGTGCACACCCAGTTTCGAGTAGATGTTCTTCAGATGAGACTTCACCGTGTTCTGGGAAACGCAGAGCGACAGGGCAATCTCACCTCGCGACATACCTGAGTTGAGCTTCGCGAGTATCTCGCGTTCGCGTTCCGTGAGCGCGTAATAACCCTGCACGCCGCCTTGGAGAAGCGCAATGGATTCATCGACCACGGCCGTGTTGTCGAAGAGCCCGAGTACTTCCTTGGCATAGTTGCGAAAGGCCAGGGATGCCTGCCGCGATGTCGCGAGCTTCAGGAGCAGTTCGCGTATGCAGGTACGCCCCTCGAGAAAGACCGAGCGATATCCGCCGCGTATGGCCAATTCGAGTGCCGTATTGAGCTCGACCATGGCACGAGCCTCATCGTCGGATTCGCCAAAGAACGACGCGCGCATGATGGAAAGCTGCGTGGCGAAGTACATGCTTCCGCACGCCGTGATCACGGCTTCGGCCTTGTCCAGCAACGCGAACGACTCGTCATGGAATCCAAGATGCCAGAGTATGCGGACCTTGGCGAATATGCAGCTCACCTGCCTGAACACATCGGGGTCATCAAGAAACTCGTCAATCGCCTGCTCGCATGAACGCACGGCCGACATCTCGTCGAGCTCGACGCCGAGCGCCATCTTGAGAGCATAGGTCCGCCGATCCATGTTGCGAGGGATGCGCTTGCCCTCGATGGAATCCACCATCTCACACGCAATCTCAAAGGCCTCGATACGATTGCCGCGGACACGCTCCAAACGCGCCACTGTGAGCTGCACGTCAAGAAACATGTCGGCATTGACGCTCGCCGAAACGCAGCGTAGCGCGTCGGCAAGCGTTTCCTCGGCCTGGGCGAGCTCGTAGCGCTCCACCTGGATGGTGGCGATGACGGAGAGTAAACCACCGCACAACGAGGTTCCCGGCTCGCACATCGTCAGCGCCTTGCGTGCGGTCGACGCCGCATCCTCGTATTGGCCCATGTACAGATAGTGCTGGGCAAGCAAGTACAGGTCGAAGAGCTTATAGAAAGGCACGTCAACGCGTTCGGCAAGCGAATAGGCCCTCAGATACAGCTCTCTGCCTTCACGCACGTTGCCGAGGCGTTCGACGTTCTCGCCCTCCATATGGGTGAGCAGACATTGGAATGGCCGGCTGAGCGGTCGGGAGTCATCTTCCTGCACTTCCTTTATGACGCGTAATGAACCGAGGCGATCTCCTTCGAGGGCAAGGCACAGCGCGTCGGCAAAGGCAAAGGCGCGCGGGTCGGCACTCGTGTCGTCCATATCCTGCAGCACCGTGAGCCACGCACGCGCCTCATCCACGAGCCCCGTGGAGATGCACGCCCATACGGCCGCCCAGCTCAGAAACGCATTGTCGGCAATCTCGGATGCCGGTCCGGAGAGCACGCGAGCAAGCAGGTCGCCGCCCTTGTCATCCAGCTGCAGGCCAGCCGAGCCGCCGACAGTCCCCTCGATGTACAGGGGATCGCATGTGGCGATGATGTACTTGGCCTGTTCCGCACGGCGTCCTTGCGCGCCAAACCAGCGGCTCGCCCGATCGGCGAGATTGAACACCTCCTTGCGATGCTCGCGCAGGAGCACGCCGAGCAGATAGCGTCGCATGAAGGGGTCGCAGCGGTATACGCGCGCATCGCGGTCGTAGTAGACGAAGAGCCCGCGACGTGTTACGTTGTCCAGGATACGCTCGGAATCCGGCTCGCCCAGAATGGCATCGCACGCATCGGGTGCGAGCACCTCGAGCAACGAGGAGCGGATGAGGAAGCGCCGCTCCTCTTCGGTAGCGCGCGCCATGACCTCCTTTTCGAAGAAGCGGCTGCAATAGCCCTCCATCAGGCGCCCAACATCCGCCTCCTCCTTTGCCTTGTCCAGCGAGTACTTGAGAAAGATCGGGAAAATGGGCCACACCGCGTCATCGAGCAGCCCGTGCAGCGCCGGCTCGTCAGGGTTAAGCCCAAGCTTGTCGCAAAGCTCGCGCAGCCGCTGCGAAGTGAGGGCGATGTCGGATCCTTCGATCTCGACAGCTGGCAGTGCGATGGTCAGGTCGGAGATCGCCTCGGGTAGGTAGCTTCCCGACAAGACAAGTCGAACATCGTCGGAGAGGTTCTTGCTCAGGAATGCGACCGCCTCGTCGAGAGCTGCGCACGTGGCGAGGTTGTAATCGTCGATGAAGATGATCGCCTGTCGCTGTGGGCCAAACACCTCGTCGGCAAGGTTGACGAGGTCAACGGCAAGGGACTCCCAATTGGTTACACGCGCGGCATCCTCCTCGGAGGCAAGCGTTTCGAAGCGCTCCTCCTTACGCGCCAGACTTTGCATGAGCGCCCTCATGAACCGAGTGGGATCGCCATCATGCTCATCGAGGCACAGCCAAAACGCCTGGGTGTCGGCGCGTGCCTCGAAAATGCCGTGCCATGTTGCCATAAGCGCGCTCTTACCACTGCCTGACGGGGCGCTTAGCAGGCAAAGCTGCCAGGCATCGAGGTCATCGAGCGCCGATGACACGTCCTCGTCAATCACGACCCCTTCGGATAGCACCGGGGCCTCGAATTTACGATGCAGAAAACGCGGGGTATCCGCATCTGCACGTTTGGTGGCAGTCGCCTGCATGACTTCTCCTAACCGCCGTGGGCGGTGCCACTCGTCGTGACAACGCCCGTTCCCTCCTTCTCGAGAGAGCGGCCCGGCTGTGGCAGCGCCATGGCCCCGCAGGCCTCGCACCGACCAGTATCGAGGTCAATGCGTCGCCCGCAGTTGGCACATCGCAGCTGATGGTCCTTGCGCACGAGGGCGGTGGTCCTATCGAACTTACCGCAGACGTTACACCCCGGGCCCTTGCATGGAAAGCAGTTCATGCCCTGTCGAGTCCTAGCCGACCAAGTCTTCCAGCTTCAGCCAGTATACAAGGGTCTTCTCGGCAAGAGGGTGGTTGAAATCGACCTTCACGGTCGAATCGGTCGCCTCTATCACGCGCACCGGAATCTGCATGCCCGAGGCGGGGTTCGTCCATTTGAAAACGCTGCCCTCCTCGAGCTCGTCGCCAAACGAGAACATGGTGCGCGGATAGACCTGTACGCCATCGGGATCATGACGGCCATAGGCCTGGTCAGGCTCGATGGTGACTGTACGCTCCTCGCCCACCTCCATCTCACTCAAGACGTCCTCGATGCCCGGAATGACCGCTCCGGCCCCGAGGATGATCTTGACCGGTTCGCCGGCAGAATGATCGTCAAAGGGCTCCTCGCCCTCGACGCCGCCTCGATAGTGGACGAAAGCGGCTTGCCCAAATCGGCTGTTGTTCTTCATGGTCTGGCCTTCCTCGCTTCATCGGCAAAAAGGAGCGGGCGGCCATGGCTGGAGGCCGCCCTTTTTTTGGGGGACGGGCGGGCGAAACGCCATCGAATCACCCGCCCGATAGATAGCTCATGCCCGGGGCTATTCCACGAGTCCCATCTCGAAGTGGTCGTCGTCGCTTCGACGATGCGCGGCAGTCGACCAGTTCTCGTTGGCCTCGACCTCGACCCTCGTCTCGTCTCGGCCCTCGGAGTTGCTCTTCTTCGTGGGCACGAACTTGCCCTTGGCGGCAAGCGGCTTGTATTGCGGGAACCACAGCACCTGCTTGCTCTTCTCGCACATCTTCTCGGCAAGCTCCATGATGGGGCCATAGGTGATGACGTTTGCCAGGCAATGATGCACGCAAGCCGGTTCGCGGCCCTTCGAGGTACGCGCAACGCACAGGTCGCACAGGTCGGTGGGAACGGGAACGTAGTTGTAATCGAACACACCCGTGCCGTCCTCGATCTCCCACGGGCCTTCCTCGAGCACGCGGATGCCCCACTTGCCCACGGGATAGTTGTGGGTTTCCTTGCAGGTCACCTCGCAGCTCTGGCAACCAGAGCAGTACTCGTAATCGATGAGGAGTCCGTACGCTTCCTTGCTCATTATTGGTCCTCCCTCTTGAACTTCGTCCATACTTCGTCCATGTCGGTATCCAGGCACTCTTCTATCGGCTTGATGTTGCACAGCAGGCACTTGAACGGCGCGCCAAAGCCGAGCTTGCCAAAGTGGAAGTTGGGAACCAGGTTGTTGACGTTGCTGCGCCAATTGCCGTAGAGATTGGGCTCGCTGCCGTCTTCCTCGGGGAACCACCAGGCATGCTGGCAATGGATGGTCTTCTCGTCGACCGTCTCGGTGATTTTGGCCTTCTGCTTGCAGCTTCCAAACTGGTTCCAGATCTCGCACCACTGGCCATCCGCGATGCCGAGCTTCTTTGCCGTCTTGGGGTTCACCTCGACGATGGGATCGGGATTGAGTTCGCGGCAGAAGGGAACCTGCCGGTTCTCGGAATGGAAGAAGGCATAGGGGCGAGCACCGGTCGTGAGCACGTAGGGATACTCCTCCAGAAGCTCCGGCGTGTTGACGGGGCTGTACTGCGGCTCGTCGTAGTAGGGCAACGGGTCGTCGTCGAACTGTTGGAAGATGGTCGAGTAGAGCTCGATGCGACCGGTCGGCGTGTTGAAGCCCACCTTGCCATCGCTGCGCAGCTTGCCGCACTCGTTCTTGCGGTAGGTCACCTCATCCTGCACGTACACGGCAGGCGCCACCTCGCGGAACTTGTACTTGTTCGAGAGACGCAGGTGGTTGATGAAGTCCTCGACGGTATCGTAGTCGGTCCACCACTGCGGATTGAGCGCCTTGCCGAGCTTGAAGCATGCCTCGGCATCGGTCAGGGCCTCACCCGTACGCGTCGCAGCCTGCGAGAAGCCCTTGATGCCCATGGAGGCGCCGTAATGCGTGAAGGTCGTACCCTCGCGCTCGGCCGATGCGGCCAGCGGCAGGAACACGTCGCAGGACGCCTGGGCAGACGGAGTCATGAAGGTGTCGATGGTGAAGCAGAACTCGAGCGACTTGAGGATGGCGTCGTGCCAGCGCTTGGGCTCGGCCGACGTGCACGACATCAGGTTGTTGCCGCAGTACATGCCCAATTTGATGGGGTAGGGCTCGCCGGTCTCCAGCGTCTGGAGCATGAGATCGGCATGGGCGTTCATGATGAGGTTGCAATATGCCGGGTACTCCGCCAGGCCAATCATCTCGCTCACGAGATCGCCGACACCCTTCTCGAAGCCGAAACCCACCTCGTTGAGGCCGGAGGTCACGTCACCCAGGACGTTGCCACCGGGCACGTCGATGTTGCCGGTGATGGCCATGAGGTCGAGGATGCACTGGCCAGCCTGCATGCCGTTGGCCTTCTGGTCGATGGCAAGGCCCCAGGAGATGCTGGCGGGCTTTGCCTGGGCATACATGCGCGCAGCTTCGACGATCTTCTCCTCGGGGATGTCGCAGATTTCCGCGGCCTTGGCTGCCGTCATGCCCTTCTCCGGGTCGTTGATGCGCGCCTTGAGTTCGTCAAAGCCATAGCACCAGTAGTCGACGTACTCGTGATCGTAGAGGTCCTCGTTGATGATGACCGAGAGCATCGCCATGGCAAGCGCGGTGTCGGTGCCGGCGCGCAGGCGCAGGTGGATGTCGGCGCGACTGGCGAGCCAGTTCATGCGCGGGTCGACCATGATGAGACGCGTGCCACGGCGCATCATGTCGATGACGGCATGGCCAAAGAGGCCGTCACCGTTGGAGGACAGAGGCATCTTGCCCCACATGATGAGGCACTCGGGCAGCTCGTAGGCCGGGTCGTCGAAACGCCCGGGGAGGGCGCAGGCGTAATCGATCTCGGGGTAGGCAGACCCGATGATGTAGCTTGAGGCGGCCAGGCGCGGAATGTAGCAAGCATAGCCCGACTGCGTATAGCAGTAGTTGGGCGTGCCGAGCATGACCGAGCCGTATGGGTTGAAGGTGCCGCCCTCGCGGCCGGTACCGGTAAAGCACACGCAGCTCTCACGGCCGTACTGCTTGGTGATGCGATCGTAGTTCTCCTTGATGATGGCCACGGCCTCATCCCAGGTGCAGCGCTCCCATGCGTCGGCATCGCCGCGCTTGGACGGATCGCGCTTCATCGGATAGATGATACGCGCGGGGTTGTACATGTAGTCCATGAGCGTGAGGCAGCGCACGCAGAGGCGCCCTTGCGTAACCGGATGGTTCTCGTCGCCCTCGACCTTGACGACGCGATCCTCACCATCGGTGTAAACCTTCAATCCGCAGCCCGTGGGATGGCATCCCGGAGCTGACCACGGGGACAAGCGAGTAACGGTGAGTCCGTCCTCCTCGAAGCGCCAAGGCTTTCCGATGTCGTTGACGTCGGAGAGCGTGTCCAGTTTCACGACTGGGGCAGCTTTCATCTCTTCCATGAATGACCGCCTTTCTCCTTCTCTCAGTTGATTTTGGAACCGGCGGACTGACGAGTGCCCACCGACACAGAGAGTCTAGAAAGCGCTCGTGGGGTGGTCATGCCCCCGCGGGCATGGACTTGGGGGTGAGAGGAGGGGGTGAGAAGTAGCCCTCATCAAATGGGACAAATATCAACCCGGTGGCATTTGTCTCACCATTCGCCGGTCCCCGCGGATAATGAGACAGTTGCTCTGAGACGTTGTCTCGTCTTGCCGGAACTCGACGCGACACATACACTTGCCTCATCCAAATCCAAGGAGGATGACGATGCGCGTATTGGTCGTGAATGCCGGAAGCTCCAGCCTGAAATGCCAGCTCATCGAAACGGACGGCAAGATTTCGCTCATGAGGTGCCTTGCCGAGAAGGTAGGCACGCCCGAGGCGTTCATGAACGTCTCGTTTGCCCCTGACTTCGACAAGACCACCTATAACGTCGCCAAGCTTACCGTTCCCCAATGCCTCGCCAAGCTGCTCGACATCCTCGTCGAGAACCCCGACAGTCCCATCAGCGGTCTCGACCAGATAGATGCGATCGGCAACCGCGTCGTGGCCGGAGGCGAGTACTTCAGCAAGGCGACGCTCATCGATGATGACGTGCGCGAAAAGCTCGCGAGCATCGAGGAACTGGCGCCGCTGCACAACCCACCTGCCGATGCCTGCATCGACATGATGCGCAAGCTCATGCCCGACACACCAGAGGTCGCCGTCTTCGACACCGCATTTCACACGACGATGCCGCCCAAGGCGTACATGTACCCACTTCCCATGCGCTATTACGAGGACTATCGCATTCGCCGCTATGGTGCGCACGGCACGAGCCACCGCTACGCGGCCCAGCAGGCCGCGAACCTGCTCGGACGCCCGCTCAGGGACCTCGGCCTCATCACCTGTCATCTGGGCAACGGCGGATCCATCACGGCCGTGAACCACGGCAAGTCCATCGACACGACGATGGGCTTCACGCCGCTCGAAGGTCTGATGATGGGTACGCGTTCCGGCTCCATCGACCCGGCCATCATCACCTACATCATGCGTCGCGAGGGCATCAGTTTCGACGAGATGGACTCCATCCTCAACCGCGAAAGCGGCGTGCTCGGCGTGTCTGGCATCTCGGCCGACATGCGCGACGTGCTCGATGCTGCGCGTGACGGCAATGAGCATGCCGAGCTTGCCATCGACATGTACGTGTATCGCATCCAGAAGGCCATCGGCGGTTTCTACGCCGCGATGACGCGCACGGATGCCGTCGTCATGACGGCGGGCATCGGCGAGAACTCGGCCGAGTTGCGCGAGCGCATCTTCGATGGCCTGGCGCACATGGGCATGATCCTCGACAAGGAGCGCAACGACGTGACCGGCCAAATCGGCGTCAACCGCATCATCTCGATCGACGACAGTCCCATCAAGATCTGCGTCGTGACCACCGACGAGGAGATGCGCATCGCCCGCGAGACCGATGACCTGGTGGAGCAGCTGAGACTCTAGCCGATACCGCCGTAGAAAATGCCCAGGATGATGACGAGCGCGGTCACGAAGACGAACACGTAGCGCGTGAAGAAGTCGAACCACCTGCCCAGCGGCCTCTTGCGCCCGAGCTCGGCCTGCCCCTTCGCAAATCCGCGCGGACACACCCAGAAGAACATGATTGCGGCGAGAAACGCGCCCACCGGGATGACGTAGATGGAGATGACGTCCATCCAGTCACTTACGGTGCTTCCGCCCTCGATGAACAAGCCCACGCCCACCGCAATCACAGCGATGATGAGCACCGAGACCGTACGCGAGAGCCCGAGTTGCTCCTGGAGCGCTTCGACGGGCGCCTCGAAAAGGTTCATGAGGCTGGTGATGGCCGCGAACACGACCGCGACGAAGAGAATGACGGCGAAGATGTCGCCGAAGGGCATTTGCTGGAACACTTGCGCAAGCGTGATGAAGAGCAGCGGCGGACCGGAGGAGACATCGAGCCCGAAGGCAAATACGGCGGGGACGACAACGCATGCGGCCACGAGACTCGCAATCGTGTCGAAAATGGCGACGTTGCGCGCAGCGGACACCACATCGACATCCTTCTTGAGATAGCTGCCATAGACGAGCGTGCCGCAACCGGCAAGCGAGAGGCTGAAGAACGCCTGGCCAAGCGCGTACACCCAGGTGGTCGGATTGAGCAGCGCCTCCCAGCGCGGCACGAGCAGGTATAGGTAGCCCTCGGAGGCACCTGACAGCATGGCCACGCGAATGGCAATGACGATGAAGAGAATGAAGAGCAACGGCATGAGCACCTTGTTAACCCGCTCGATACCACGCGACACACCCAGAATCATGATGACGAAGGTGATGACGAGACCGGTGACATGAAAGCCCACATTGCCAAAGTCCGAGGCGATGCCGCCAAAGAACGCACCCATGTCGGACTGCGCCATGAGCTCGCCGGTAAGCGAGGAGAACAGATAGTGACACGCCCAGCCGAGCACCACCGCATAGCCGATGGCCAACGCAAGCGAGCCCAGCGTCGGAACGAGACCGACGATCTTGCCGATGAGGCCACCCTTCCTGATGCCGCGCATCTCCATGGCCTTGCCAAACGCGCCCATGGGGCCGGTTCCCATGGCACGCCCAAACGACATCTCGCCAATCACGCCCGTGAACCCAAGCAGCGCCACGAAGATGAGGTACGGGATGAGAAACGCCGCACCGCCGAGCTGAGCGACGCGGTAGGGGAAGAGCCAGATATTGGCCATGCCGACAGCGCTTCCCACGCAGGCAAGGATGAAGCCCGTGCGCGATGCCCAGGAATCGCGTTGGCGTCGTTGCTGCGGCGTGCCACCCGTCTCCTCGCCGACCTCGATCGCGCAAGCCTCTTCCCTGATGATGTTATCGCTCTTGTTTGCCATGATGTCTCCTCGTCACAGGCTCCCATCATAGCGAAACGCGGGGAATGCGGACGTGTCGATGCGGCAAATATCCCATGTGTTTGCCCTGATTTGCGCCTCGCGAGACTATAATGCCAGTATGCGCCATCGGATATCGATCTGGCTGGGAGGTTTGACATGACCGAAAGCGAAACCAAGCCACGGGGAAAGCGCGTTGCGATCATCACGGGAGCCTCATCGGGCCTCGGCCGCGAATTCGCCCGGCAAATCGACCTTCTTCAGCAAGTTGATGAGCTATGGCTTGTCGCTCGCAATCATGATGCTCTGCAAGAGGTCGCCGACCAGTTGAGCTCGCCCGCAGTTCCGATAGTGGCCAACCTCGGGAGCAAGGCGGACATCGCCGCAATCAGGCAGCGTCTCGCGGATTTCAACCCCGACGTCCGCTATCTCGTGAACGCCGCCGGCTTCGGCAAGTTCGGCGACTGGCAGAGCATCTCCGATGAGGACATCGACTCCATGATCGACCTCAACTGCCGCGGGCTCGTCGACATGACGCATGCGGTGCTGCCATACATGGGGCGCGGAGCGCATATCGTGCAGGTCGCATCTGCCGCGGCGTTCGTCCCGCTTCCTCATATGAACGTATATGCAGCCACTAAAGCGTTTGTGCTGCGTTACACACGCGCGCTGCGCTGGGAGTTGCACGGTACGGGCATCACGGCGACCGCCCTTTGTCCCACATGGGTAAAGACGGGCTTCGAGAAGGTCGCCCGCGAATCCGGAGGCGCGCAGGACGTACGCCATCTTCTGGGCGCGCAGAAGGCTTCGACCGTCGTGTCCCGTGCCCTCACCGCAAACAAGCTGCACCTAGCAGTCGCGACGGCAAGTCCACAATCATGCGCCTTGCGCATCATCGGAAAAATCGTCCCCAACTGCATCAGCATGGCGGGGTGGGAACTCATACGCCGGCTCTAGTGACGAGGTGCAAGAACTTCTGTCGTATTTGTCCTAATCCTTGAGAAAGATGCATTCGAGTTCTAGAATATATCTAGGTTAGGCTAATAGAGGATGGTGGTCACAATGGTCGATACACTAGACGAGGATGCCCGCAAGGATCTCGAGCGCATCGAGGAAGAGGCAGCTGCCGAGGCAGCCGCCGCGGTCGAGGATTACGACGCGATGGACGAGGAGGAGGCAGCCGTTGCCGCCGCCGAGACCGCCGCGACGTTCGAAGAGGCAGCCCAGAACAACTAGTCCGCCCGGTAACGCCAGACAGACGACACGGAAGGGGAGGGGCAACCGCCTCTCCCCTTCTTCGTGATTTCGGAATAGGGCGGGACCACAAACCGTCTTGCCTGCGCGCAGATTTGTGCTAGTATACGGATTCGCGCAAACGCGCAGCATGCGGGCGTGGCGGAATGGCAGACGCGCTGGCTTCAGGTGCCAGTGGGCTTCGGCCCGTGAAGGTTCAACTCCTTTCGCCCGCACCAGCACATGAGAGAGGCCGGCCCACGTGGTCGGCCTTTTATGTGAACTTCAGCAGTTTCACCTGCCATTTACCTATAATGTGCTAATGCATCTGTCAAAATGAGCAGAAAACGAGGAGAGGCTAGATGCAGGGCCCATTGATCCTGGACCGATATCGCCCCATAGAAGTCAAAGGCGAAGGTGGCAGCGGCAAAGTAGAGATCTGCTGGGACACGCGCATACAACGTCGTGTCGCAATCAAGCGCATGCCCATTTCCAGCGAGTGGGCCAATGGGAGCATCCCCGGTCTTGCCGAGGCGCGGACGGGTGCAATGCTCAGCCGTCCGTCCATCGTGAGCGTCTACGACTTCGACACCGTCGACAACGAAGCCTTCCTCATCATGGAGGCCATCGAAGGGCCTTCCCTCGCGCAGATCATCGACGACACGCCGCCCGCGACCTTCGATCTCGACATCGCCGCGGCAATCGTCCTCGCCGTCGGCGATGCCATCGAATTCGCACATGAGAACCAGGTCCTGCACCTCGACATCAAACCCGACAACATTCTCGTGAACCGCAACGGGGCCTGCAAGGTCAGCGACTTCGGCGTCTCCGAGCTCGCCGACGCGCAGGGCTTCCGCAAGGCAAGTGGCGGCACTATCGGCTACATGCCTCCCGAGCAGATGAACGGTCACGAGCTCGACGAGCGCACCGACGAGTTTGCCTTGGCCGCCGTGACCTACGAGATCCTCACGGGCAAGCGCCCGTTTGCCGCGCGCAGCCTCGATGCGAGCGCCAAGCTCATCCAGAAGTTCGATATCGCACCCGCCTCCTCGCTGCGCACGGACCTCGATCCCGGCATTGACAGCGTGCTGTTCACGGCGCTTTCGCCCGATCCCGATGATCGGTACGACAGCGTGGAGGAGTTTCTCGCCGCCCTCATGCCCTATTTGGGCAATCCCGCGCGCGGCAGCCGCCGCCTGCGGGAAATCGTCCAGGTGGACGACGAGGTCGTGGAGGAGGAAAGCTACGTCCCTCCCAAACGAAGCATCCTCGATCACGTCTCGCCGCGTCTCAACCTTGTCCTCGGTCGCGTCATCGCCGCCGCGCTCTGCTGGTGGCTCAGCACTTCGGCCCTATTCAACGTCACGATGCTCGATACCAACGTCGCCATGCTCGTTGCGTTGCTTCCGGCGGTCGCCGCGGTAGTCAAACCCCCCTTTGGTGCCCTGCTCGCCATGCTCGTCAACGGCGCCTCCCTTTTCCTATGCTCCGTTCCCATGCCGGCGCTCGGCATTGCCGCAATAGCGGCAGCTGCGGGCTGGGTCATCCTCTTTGGTCGCGAGGGCGTGGCCGACACGAACTGCGCGCTCATCATCTCGCCGCTCGGCCTCGTGGGGTTCGCCCCGTTGGCCCCCATGATCGCCGGCTACTGCCTGCCACCCGTGCGTGCACTGGGAGCCGCCGTCATCCAGGTCATCCTCATGCTCACCGTGGGCAGGAACACGGGACCGGAATTGCTGTTCGGCAGCATCACGAGCATACCGACCTGGATTATGATATGTGCTTGGATTGTCTCCGCAGTGCTCATGTCGCTGCTATGCTCACGTGAGACACGTATACTGTCGATACTCGGTGCGGTTTGCGCGGCGTGCGTTCTGCTCGTGGCTCAGGGCATCGGTATGTGGGTTTTGACCGGCATCTTCACCGGTCCAAGTGGAACATGGACCATCACGACGGTCCTTGCGTGCGTTGCCATGTGTGTCGTCGGCGTCCTAAGGTCGTCGGTACGTCATAAAGGAGAGTAACAATGGGCATCTTTTCGAGGTTCGAGAACAAGGCCGAGGACGTCATAGAGGGATCTGGCGGTCGCGGACGCGGTGGCATCGAGCCCGTCAAACTCGCGAAGCGTGCTTGCAAGGAGATGGAGCACGAAAAGATGATCGGCGTCGGTCACGAGTATGCTCCCACGCTCTATAACATCCTCGTATCACCCGAGGACGATGCCGCGATGAGCGGTTACTACCCCTCTCTTGCCGGCGAGATCGAGACGTACCTGACCGGTCAGGGCGCACAGCGCGGCCTGGTCTTCGATTGTCCGCCCCTCGCACGCTTCATCGTCGACGATGGCCTGAGGCGCGGCAAGTTCGACATCATCGCCGAAAGCGTGAGCCCTGCCATCATCGCCGAGCTGCGTCACGAGGAAATGGTGCGCTACGGCATCGAGCCCGATTACGACAATCTGGATGACTTCGATTTCGAGCGCTCCCAGGCGCATCCTCCGCGCCCGCGTCCGCACAGCGAGCCCGACTTCCCCGATGACGGTGGTTTCACGGACGAGCAACCCATGGACGACTTTGACGATCCGGCCTTCGGCATGCCGGAGCAGGCGGCGGCTCCGGCACCCGTCCCCGGTCCCGAAGACGAGGGTCTTTCCGTCGATGACGCGCCCGCCGACCAGCGCACGATCATCCTTGACGAGCCCATGGCGCAGCAGCCGCAGGCCGTCCTCTACAACCTCAAGACGCAACGCGTGTACCAGCTGCGTGACGACCGCACGGTCATCGGTCGCGACACCAACTGCGACGTCATCATCGGCGATCCGAGCGTCTCGCGCCATCATGCCGAGATCCTGCACAATGAATCCGGCTGGCTCATTCGCGATACGGGTTCCACCAACGGGATAATCGTCAACGGGGTCGCGACGACGCAATCGCGCATCTACGATGGCGATATCATCGACCTCGGCACCACGCAGCTCGAGCTCCAGGAGGGTTAGGCTAACGCATGGTCGATCTTCTTCTCCTGGCTGGCCGCCTCCTGCTCGTCGCCCTGCTCTACCTCTTCCTGTTCTTCGTCGTCAAAACGGGCGTCGGGCTCGTCCGGGGTCAAAACAAGAAAGCCAAGTCCTGGACGCTCAACGTCGAGAAGGGCCCACGCACCCTCAAGGGCGTGCGGTTGACCATCGCCGGCCCCATCGTCATCGGCCGGGCCCCCGGTGCCGATATCGTCATCCCCACCGATTACGTCTCGGCACGTCATGCGCGCTTCTCGCTTTCGGGCACGAGCCTTTCGGTCGAAGACCTCAACTCCACCAACGGAACCCTGCTCAACGGACATCCCGTTACCAGCCCCGTCGCCTGCTCTGAGGGCGACATCGTCACCATCGGAAACGTCGACATAAAGATTGGCCGTCAATGAGTTTCAACTTCACCAAGCCCAACACGCCCCGATCGTTCGCCGCGCGCTCGGATGTCGGAAGCGTACGCGAGCACAATGAGGACAGCTACCTGGTAAAAAGCCCGCTCTTCGTCGTCGCAGACGGCATGGGCGGACACGAGGCCGGCGAGGTCGCGAGCAAGATCGCCGTGACCACCATGGAAGCCCATGCTCCCAAGAGCACGAGCCCCGAGGCACTTGGCGCAGCCGTCGTCAAGGCAAACGAGGCCGTCTTGCGCGGCGCCAAGGACGGTACGGGCAAACCTGGCATGGGAACGACCCTCACCGCCGCCTTCGTCTACGAAGACGAGGCCGTCATCGCACAGGTGGGCGATTCGCGCGCGTATCTCCTTCACAACGACCAGCTCCAGCGCATCACGCGCGATCACTCCCTCGTTGCCGACCTCATCGAGCAGGGCCGCCTGACCGAGGCCGAAGCCCGCTTCCATCCACAGCGTTCCGTCATCACGCGCGCGTTGGGCAGCGACCCCAACATGCAGCCAGACCTCTACACCCTGCACGTCGAGGAAGGCGACCGTCTGGTGCTGTGCTCGGATGGCCTGTGCTCGATGATTTCGGATGGCGAAATCGAGGAGATCCTGCTTGACAACCCCACTCCCGCCCGGGCATGCGATGCCCTGGTCGAGGAGGCCCTCATCGCCGGCGGCCTCGACAACGTCACCGTCATCGTCATCGACCCCCTTGGCGATCCTCCGTCGGACGACGAGGAGGTCACCTACGTTGAGGAGCGCGTCGTCGGCGTTCCCGAGGATACGGAAGCGGAAGTCCCCGACACCACGTCCGCCCCAATCGCATCCGCCACGCCCGCGAAGGATAGGGGCGGCAAGCATCACAGGTCCAAGCAGAAGGGAAGGATGGCGCCGTTCATCTGGGCGCTCGCCTTCATCCTCATACTCGCCGCCGCGGGCTTCGGCTTTTACGCCTTCGCGCAGAACTCCTACTACATCATCGCCGAAAACGGCATCGTGAGCGTCTATCGCGGCCTGCCTGGCGAGGTGGCCGGCATATCGGTCTCGTGGCTCGAATCGCAGGCCCCGGACATCGACGTGACCAAGCTCACGCCCATGGTGCAGAACAGCCTCAAGACCGGCATATCGGTCGAATCCCTCGATCAGGCAGACGAGCTTATCTCCCAATACCGTCAGCAAAGCACGAAGGGCTAGCCGTGCGTTCGCGCCGGACGACAGAGCTATGGCTTCTCATAGCGGCAACGCCCGTATTGTTGCTGCTGTTCCTGATGCTGCTCGTCAACGCCAACACGCCGTTGACGTTCAACTCCTTTGCCGTACCCATCGCCTTGGTCGTGAGCTTCTTCGTCGCGCACCTGGCGCTGCGACGATTTGCCCCCAACGCCGACCCGGCGATCCTTCCCATCGCGTTTCTGCTCTGCGGCATTGGCATCTGCTTCGTGTTGCGCCTGGCACCGGATACCGCCGGTCGTCAGATCGTGTGGCTCTTCGCCGGTATCGCGCTCATGGTCGCGACCATCATCCTCGTGCCCAGCGTCGAGCGCCTGGGGCGCTACAAGTACACCTGCCTGCTCTTCGGCCTCGTATTGCTGCTGTTGCCGGTTGTCCCGTTCATCGGCGCAGAGTACAACGGCTCGCGCATCTGGCTGTCGATTTTCGGTCTTTCGTTCCAGCCGGGAGAAATCGCCAAGATCCTCATCGTCTTGTTCCTCGCCGCATACCTTGCCGATAACCGCGAGCTGCTGAGCGTCATGCGGCGCAGCCGTTCGGGCCTCAAGTATCCTGACTTCCGCGCGCTCGTACCGCTGCTTGCCATGTGGATCATCGCCATGCTCATCGTCATTCTCGAGCGCGACCTGGGAAGTGCCTTGTTGTTCTTCGGCATCTTCCTCGTGATGATCTACGTCTGCACCGGTAGGCTCTCCTACGTGCTCATCGGCATCCTGCTCGTCGCCATTGGCGGCGTGGGTCTCTACATGCTGTTCCCCCACGTGCAGACACGCATCGCGATTTGGCTCGATCCCTTCGCCGATGCGAGCGGATCGGGCTACCAACTCGTGCAGTCGCTATACTCGCTGGCAGACGGCGGGCTCTTTGGTTGTGGCATCGGTCGCGGCATGCCCACTTTCATTCCCGAGGTGCAAAGTGACTTCATCTTCTCGGCCATCGCCGAGGAGATGGGCCTGCTCGGCGCGTCGGGCGTCATATTCCTGTTCATGCTCTTCGCCGTCCGCGGCTTTCTCACGGCGGCGCGTGCCAAGTCCGACATGGCCGCCTTCACGGCCGTCGGCCTTACCACGTCCATCTGCCTGCAGGCCTTCATCATCATCGGCGGCGTCACGGGCTTCATCCCGCTCACCGGCCTGACGCTCCCCTTCATGAGCCAGGGCGGCTCCTCGTTGCTCTCGAGCTTCATCATCGTCGGCTTGCTGCTCTGCGCCGGCAACGAGGGAACCGGCCTGCAAACCGAGATGACGAGCACCACGACGATCAAGACGCCGGGCGAGACGGGCGTCCTGGGCCGCACCGCCCTGGGCAAGCGCCTCACCAGGCTCATCACCGTCTTCGCGTTGCTCTTTGCCGCCCTTATCGCCAACCTCACCTACGTGCAGGTCGTGCAGGCGGACGACCTGCAAAACCGCAGCGGCAACAACCACACGCTCCAGCGCATCGCCGAGCAGCAGCGCGGCGCCATCGTCACCTCCGACAACGTCGTGCTCGCCGAATCCATCCCGCAGTCCGACGGCACCTACGAGCGCGTCTACCCGCAGGGAACGCTCGCGTCCCACGTCATCGGCTACACCTCGCAGCGCTTCGGTAGCACGGGCGTCGAGAACACCATGGGCTCCACGCTCGTGGGCGAGGAGCACTTCGAGACGATCGGCGATGCCATCCGCGCCTACGCAGGCGAGAAGCCCCAGGGCAACGACGTCGTGCTCACCATCAACTCGAAGATCCAGCGGGCGGCAGAAGGCGTACTGAGCGGGCAGAAAGGCGCCTGCGTCGTGCTCGACATCGCAACGGGCGCAGTGCTTGCCGAGGCCTCCACGCCCACCTATGACAACAATAACGTCGAGAGCATCCTGACGGGCGCGAGCTCGTCGAGCTCCGACGGCGCGCTCGTCAACCGCGCCACGCAGACCCTCTACGCGCCGGGCTCGACCTTCAAGATCGTGACGCTTGGTGCCGCGCTCGACACGGGCACGGTCACACCTGACACGGTCTTCAGCGCACCGAGCTCCATCGATATCGGAAACGCCCCCATTACCAACTACAAGGGCCACTCGTACGGACGCGTCACCGTCGCCGAGGCGACGGCGCTCTCGGCCAACACCGCCTTTGCGCAGATCGCCGACGAGCTGGGCGCCAAGAACCTCGTATCGTATGCCGAGAAGTTCGGTTTCAACGACGCCTCGGTGGCGCTCGACTTCGGCCTCGCCACCTCGCTCATGCCCGATCCCAACGAGATGACCCGTTGGGAAACCGCATGGGCCGGTGACGGACAGCCCGTGGGCGAGCACGAGAGTCCGGCGGGGCCCCAGGCGACCGTCATGGAGATGGCCGTCTGCATGGCGGCGATCGCGAACAACGGCGTCGTGCTCCATCCCTACGTCATCTCCAAGGTGGTCTCCGCCTCCGGTGCAACGACCTTCGAGACCAAGCCGCAGATCATGGGCCAAGCAATCTCGGAGGCAACCGCCAGGACCGAGCAGGAAATCCTCGCGGGCGTCGTGGACAGTGGTACGGGCACGCAGGCCCGCGTCGAGGGTGCCGATGTCATCGGCAAGACCGGTACGGCCGAGACGGGCAAGGAGAAGTCCGATGCCTGGTTCGTCGGTACGGCCCAGGCAAACGGGCGCAGCGTGACCGTCGCCATCGTCATCGAGGAAGGTGACAGCGGCGGAGATGTCGCCGCCCCCAAGGCCGCGACCGTGTTCCTGGCGGCGCTGAGGGAACTGGGGGCGCTCTAGATATGCAGGCAAAGCGCTTTTTTCGACATTATGCAATTACGGTATCTGCTTCATTGGTAGAATGCCTGATGGTATGCGAACGCTCGCATTCGCATCACAAGCGACAGGGAGTATAAACGTGGTTAATCGGACACTGGGCAACCGCTATCAGATCACCGAGAAAATCGGCATGGGCGGCATGGCTGAGGTTTACAAGGCCACCGATTCGACACTTGGCAGGACTGTCGCCGTCAAGGTGATGCTCCCGCAATACGCATCCGATCCCAACTTCGCCGCGCGGTTCAGGCAAGAGGCCCAGGCGGCCGCAAACCTGAGCAGCCCGTACATCGTCAATATCTACGATTGGGGTCGCGACGGCGATTCGTATTACATCGTCATGGAGTACGTGCGCGGCACCGACCTCAAGACCGCCATCCAGCAACGTGGCAGCATCCATCCGCGCAAGGTAGCGGAGATCGGCTCGCAGGTATGCTCCGCGCTCTCCGTCGCGCACGGCTACGACATCATCCATCGCGACATCAAGTCAGCGAACATCATGGTGCAGGGCGACGGTAACGTGAAGGTCATGGACTTCGGCATCGCCCAGGCCGGGCACCCCGGCATGACCCAGGACTCCTCGGTGCTGGGCACCGCGCACTACGTGAGTCCGGAGCAGGCTCAGGGCAAGAAGCTCACGCCGGCAAGCGACCTCTACTCGCTCGGCATCGTGCTCTACGAGGCCGCGACGGGCCAGCTGCCCTTTGATGGCCCGGATGCGGTATCGGTAGCCATGAAGCAGGTGAGCGACCTTCCCGTCCCGCCGCGCCAGATCAATCCCAACATCGACCCGCAGTTCGAGGCCATCATCATGACGGCGTTGCAGAAGAACCCCGACGACCGCTTTGCGACCGCCAAGGAAATGCAGCGTGCCATCGACGACTATCTGACGGGTCGTGCCACCGCCGAAACCCAGGTGCTCAACCGCGGCTATGCGGCTGTTGCCGGGACCACCGTCCCATACGGCGTCGACCAGACCACCGTGATGCCCAATCCGGGCCAGACCACCGTGATGCCGGGTGCCGGGCGAGGTACCGTACCGCCCAAACGCAACAACACGAAGCGCAACGTCATCCTCGCCGTGATCGCCGTCGTCCTCATCGCGGGCATCGGCTTCTTCGTCGCCAACGCCGCCGGTCTCTTTGGCGGTTCGGTGACGGTTCCCGATGTCGTGGGCTACACGGAGCAGGATGCCCGAGACTCCCTGCGTCAAGCGGGGCTCAAGGTCGGTCGCATCAAGCTCGAAAAGAGCAACACGGTGCCGGAGGGCATGATCATCAGCCAGGATCCCAAGGCCGATACCCAGGTGCAGCCGGGTTCCGTGGTCAATCTCACCATCTCCTCGAAGGCAGATACGGTCAACGTCCCCAACCTCAAGGGTCTCACGGCCGCCGATGCCGAGCAGCAGCTGGCGGCTCTGGGACTCGTGGGCGTGTCGAAGCAAGATAGCAGCGACACCGTCGAGGCCGGCAAGGTCTGCGACCAGGATCCCGCCGTCAACTCCCAGGTCGCGGTGGGCTCCACAGTCACCTACACGGTATCGACCGGCAAGAAGACGGAAATCGTATCGGTCCCGGATGTCAGGGGAATGGGCGAGAGCAAAGCCGCGGCCGCCCTCCAGAATCGCGGGCTATCCGTTTCCATCGATTACGAGTCGTCCACCAGCGCAAGCCAAGGGGAGGTTATCCGCCAAAGCATTTCCCCAGGCACCGAGGTAACAAAGGGATCGAGCATCACGATCATTATTGCGGTATCGCCTAATCCCTCCGAACCTTCCACCCCCGACACCCCTGGTGGCGATAACCCCGGCGGTGACACAGGCGGCGATACCGGCGGGGGGG
>OLOR01000713.1_pt1 | contig 34898 bp, 29 predicted proteins | sample 1672521 | NCBI WGS metagenome assembly OLOR01 (sample SAMEA3136695, study PRJEB25190) | human gut metagenome | biome: human gut; feature: human-associated habitat; material: faeces | place: Austria | collected 2013
AAGCCAAGTGACAGATATGAGTTATATGTTTTCGGATTGTAAGCAAATAACCGAGCTGGATGTCAGTGTATTTGATACAAGTCAAGTGACGGATATGAGTTGTATGTTTAATAGATGTAGGAAACTAGTAGAATTAGACGTCAGAGGGTTCGATACAAGTCAAGTGACAGATATGAGTTATATGTTTTCATATTGTGATCAACTAACGGAATTAGACGTCAGAGGGTTCGATACAAGTCAAGTGACGGATATGAGTGGTATGTTTTGCGGATGCTCGTGCCTAGAAAAAATCTATGTAAATAAATTTAACACTGCTCGAGTAAGAAATATGGACTCTATGTTTGAAAATTGTAATAGTCTGTATGACATCGGATTTACTATTACGAATACAAGTAGCGTAACAAGTATGGCTCGCATGTTCCAAAACTGTAGTGACTTACAGGAAATTGATTTACGAAACTTTGATACAAGCCAAGTAGAATATATGTGTCAGATGTTTGATGGCTGTAGAAACTTAGCAAAAATTGATGTTAGCCATTTTGACACTTCTCAAGTAACTCATATGGATGAAATGTTTAAAGACTGTGAAGAAGTGGAGGTAATTGATGTCAGTAAATTTGACACGAGTAAGGTAACTAATATGTCTGGCATGTTTTCTGGATGCGAAAAGGTGAAAAGACTGGATGTCAGTGGATTTGATACAAGTCAGGTAACTGATATGAGTCGAATGTTTGAATGCTGTAAAAATGTAGAAGAACTGGATGTGGAAGATTTTAATTGGACAAATGTTTGGGATGTGAGTTACATGTTTTATAAATGTAAGAAGATATCAAAATTGAATTTGACACGTCTTCCAGAAAATAATGATATAGGTAGTCACAAAAGTTTAAGATGCCTGTGTGATGGATGTGACTCTTTAGAAGAAATACAAGGAATGGACGATTGAAAGCTGAGGTGAAATAAATGTTTAACTTTTTTAAAAAGAAAATTGCGGAATCAACCGAGCTGCAAACATCGCAGGAAAAAGAAAAACGTGATAATGGTGGGACGCAGATTGGAGTTGGCTATACAATCACAAATGCAGCAAAGGATATGACCCAAGCAGCTGCAAAAAAGTTTGCAAAACCTGCTACCTATACTGGAAATCGAACAATGTATGATAGTGGAGCGGCAAAGAGAAAAGCAAAAGAGGACTTGTTTAAAAGTGGAAATCCTGTGAAGGATCCGTATACAGGAAAGGATCTGGTTTTGACAAAGAAAGAAGCAAAGTTTTTGTATGGAGAGGACTGGGCAAGTCACCTTGCTGAAAGTGATCATGTAAAGCCGCTTGAACGAATTTACAATGATACAAAAAACAATCAGTGGAACACAACGGACGATATTCGGGCAGCGGCAAACAGTGATGATAATATTCAAGTGGCCTCAAGAAAATTTAACAATCCAAAGAGAAGCCGTTTGAACAAAGAGTATGTGAGGGATGAAGAATATCTTGAGAGCAAAGGTGTTGAGCTTACAGATGAAGGAGTAGATAGAGCACTGGCAGATGGTGTTATTGCTGAAAGCTCAATTGATAGTCAGCTAAGAAAGGCATCCATTAAGAATGCAGTAAAAACAGGACATGAAGCAGGAAAGTATGGTGCGAAAAATGCAGGAGTAACAGCGCTCACCATGTCTGGTATTATGAATGTAGTTTCTGTTATTAAAGGCGAAAAGAGTAGTGAGGATGCAATTGCTGACACAATTGCAGATGGAGGAACTGCTGCAGCTACTGGGTATGTAATGAGTGGTGGAATGACGGTGGTATCACATACACTGGCAGGATCATCGTCTGAGTTTATACAGGGACTGGCAAAGTCAAATGTTCCAGGCACTGTGATTACAGCAGCTATAGTAACAGGTGGCACATTGAAAAAGTGGGGTGAAGGAAAAATCACAACGCAGGAATGTTTGCTTGAGTTAGGTGACAAAGGATTGAATATGGCTGTTATAGGAAAGGCAACTATAATGGGACAAGCTGCAATCCCGATTCCCATTGTAGGCGGAGCAGTGGGAGCACTAGTTGGCTCTGTGCTTACAAGTGAATGCTACAATATGTTGATTGACATGCTTAGAAATAAAGTATTTGAACATGAGGAGCGAATGCGTATTATTGAAGAATGTCATGAAGCAGCGGAGCAGACAAGGGCATTTAGAAAAGAATTACAGCAATATTTAGATGCATATTTTACAGAATATCAAAATTGCTTTGACATGGCATTGTCATCAATGCGCTTTTCATTTGCGTCAGGAGATGCAGATGGTGTGATTGCAAGTGCAAATGAAATTACTCGAAAATTAGGTGGAACCGTGCAATATGAGTCGGTTGATGAATTTAGAGAATTTCTTGATGATGATGATTCTGTTGACATTTTTTAGGAGGAAATGAAAATGGCTCTAGCAACAATACTAGCAGGTTTGGGAATTGTCCTAGGAGCAAGTGGACATGCAGAAGCTCAAGAGACAAATGAAAAAGCACAGAAAATAGCAAAAAAAGCCCAAGAGATATACGATACTTCGAAAGAAAAGCTTGAGAAAGAAAAAAATAAAACGCAGCGAGCTTTGCTTAAGCTAGGATACACAAAAAAGCATACATTGGATACGTCATTGAAACAATTTATGCAGTATTATCCGAAAATTAAAGCAGTTCAGTGGAGAGAATCAGTGGGCTTTGATGAGTTAGCGGATTTTAATATTGATATGCAAGATCTTGTAGAGTTAAAAGAATTGGAAGATATTTATTCAGAAGCTTTTGAGACGAGTGCGGTAGGAGCTGTGACAGGTGCAGCGATCACGGTAGCGGCAGGAAGTGCGCTTACGGCGGCTACACTCAGCGCAGCGGTGACACCGTTGTCAATGATTGCAGCACCAGCAGTATTGTTTTCTGCTATTTCCGCAAGTTTAAAGGCTGATGAAAATCTGGAAAATGCGATGAAAATGTGTGCTGAGGCTGAGGCGGCATCTGAGGAAATGGAAACATCAAGAACGATATGTACAGCAATTACGAAGCGTTCAGAAATGTTTAATGATCTGCTTACAGAATTAAATGGAATGTTTTCTCAGTGTTCAGATCAGCTTGCAGGAATTATTAAGTCAAAGGAAGGATTTATATTTAAGAAAAAAATAACTTCCAAAGATTTTAGTAATGATGAGATTAAATTAATTGCAACGACAGCAGCACTTGCAAAAGCAGTGAAATCTGTTATTGATACGCCGATGCTTTCAAATGATGGAAGTACAGTTTCTTATGAATCCAGAGAAGTATATGAGAAATTGGAAAATAGTGTTCCGCTGTTGACTAGTAAAGCAAAAGATGCGATGAATACGAAATATAATGCAGCTCCAGTAATGTCAGAAAGTAAGATGGAAGAATTAGGACTGGAAGATTTAATTCCATGGGGTGGAATTCGAGGAATCGGATCATTTATAGCAGGTGTTATAGCAGCATTGATTCTCTCGAATATTATTGTTAAATTTATACCAACAGCAGGACAAAAATTCCTATTCCTAAAGGCATCAACAGTGGATAAATTTGCATTGTGGCTTATTGTATGTGGAATGGTTACAATGCTTTTAGGGGAATGCAGAGAAACGAAAATGGAGATTGCATGTAAAGTCGGCGCGGGAGTTGGTCTGCTATTAATGTACATACAGTATTGCCAGACTGTTGGTAATATGAAGCATTATATTATCGTGTCGGTGCTTGTATTTATATTGTTTAACGTTATGTACTTTGCGCTTAATAAGAAAAAAGACCTTTGGGAATTTGCAGACTTTTTCTGTTATGTGTTAATGTATGCAGCTTCATATCCAATTTTATTTTTACTGTATGCACTGTGTAGTGAAGCAATTGGAATTCCATCAATTATATGCTTGATTGTGACAACGTTATTGATGGCACTTATGATTTTGGGAAATCTTTTGCAGTATATTGATTTGGAAGAGTTAGGGTAAAAGATATTAAAAATTAATTCTGTAGTCAAATAAATTTAAGGCAGCCCGATTTTGGGCTGCTTTTTTCTATATAATCTGGAAAAGTATTGATTATATAGAAGTTTTTAAGGTAAAACCCTAAAAACTTATTTTATTTATCATGTTTTTATGGTATAATTACAAAAGAGGAGGTGATTGTATGATTTTGAGACCAGATTATATTGAAGCTGTCAAACCATTTATGGATGCACCGCTTGTTAAAATTCTTACAGGTGTTCGCCGCTGCGGAAAATCTACTATTTTTGAAATGATTCGTCAGGAATTACTTGAAAGAGGTATACCAGAAGATCATATTATTATGAAAAAATATACAGAGATGGATATACCAGATACGATTACGGCAAAGCAAATGTATGATGAACTTGTTTCAAGAGTAGAAGATGATAAGCGTTATTATTTTTTGCTAGATGAAATTCAGGAAATTAAGGGATGGGAAAAGGCTGTTAATAGCTTGCTTGAGGGAATGAACGCTGACATTTATGTGACAGGATCAAATTCAAAGCTTATGTCGAGTGAGATTTCCACATATTTGACAGGGCGTTATATTTCGATTTCAGTGTTTACGCTCTCTTTCAGAGAATATCTGGAATTTAAAAAGGAGAGTACACAGTCATATGATAAGCTTTTGGAAGAATATATTAAATTTGGTGGATTTCCAATCATTGCGCTTGGCGAATACGAACAGCAGTCAGCATATCAGATTGTAGATGGAATTTATCATACGGTGGTATCGCGTGATATTGTAAAAAGACATAGGATTAACAAGCAGGATCTGTTTGATCGTGTTGTAAAATATGTCATTGAAAATATGGGAAAGACATTTTCAGCAAGTTCGATTTCTAATTTTTTGAAAAGTGAAAATAGAAAGGTGTCTATAGAAAGTATTTATAATTATTTACGATGGTTAGAGCAGGCATTTATTATATTTCCATGTGAACGATATGATATGCAGGGGAAGAGTGTTTTAAAGACGCAGGAAAAATATTATTTGGCAGATGTGTCATTTCGATATGCACTATTTGGCTATAACAGAAAGATGCTAGATGGTGTAATGGAAAACATTGTTTACCTTGAATTGCGTCGCAGAGGCTATGATGTGTATGTTGGAAAGAATAATACAAAGGAGATTGATTTTATAGCAATTCATAAGGATGAGAAAATCTATGTACAGGTATGCGTACAAATTCCTGAAAATTCGAATCGTGAAGTAGGGAATCTCATGGAAATACGAGATCATTATCCGAAATATGTTGTAACATTGAATGAGATGGATGTTGGAATTGAAAATGGAATTCGAATTGTACATCTTCGAGATTTTTTGCTTGCAAAGCAGTGGTAATAAAGAAATAAAAGATAGGCAGGTCTGATGGCCTGCCTATTTTTTACTAAGTGCTATCGACTTTCTAATATCACTTTGCCCATTCTCCAATTGGCAGCTCAGTCATGGTGCCGCCCTTTAATTCAATGAAGTTGGTGTCGTTTACACAGATCCATACAGATGCTGCACTTGGATTGTATACATGTGAGCAGTCTGCGGTGTACTGGAGTCTCTTTGCTGCGTCAAGATAATCAACGATTTCGATGTTGGTTGCGTACCAGATATCGTCGCGTCCACCGACTAACTTGCAGAAGTCTTCCATGAGTTCCCAGTTGTTCTGATTAGTGAACTCATAGCTGTGACCCCATACATACATCATGTACAGATACTGTTTCTTGAACAGATCAACAAACTGCTGGCCAAGCTCAAGCAGATTTTTATTGTGGTGGCAGGTTGGATTCCACTCAAGGAAGTTTTCTGGCATTGCAAATGACATTGTGCTTGTTACAGTACGTGCATAGCGAATGCCAAGAGACGGAAGTGCATTTATGATTTCCTTTGAGTAAGAGCCATTCGGGTAGGAGAGTCCGCGTACCGGATATCCCATGATTGCCTCAAGATTTTTACGGTCATCAAGTACCTGAGATACTACCTGCTCCATAGGGCAGCGTGCAATTGTCGGGTGAGTTAATGTATGGCAGGAAACTTCATGTCCTTTGTAGAGTTCCTGGTATTCAGAAGTCGGAATACGTGTGTCCATCTCCAGACCGGAATTTAAGTGGAATGTACCCTTGATGCCATATTTATTAAAGATGGAAACAAGGCGGCGATCTTCTAATTTACCATCGTCGTAGCTCATTGTTAAAACCTTGTGTTTTCCGCCTGGAAAACAGGTATAAATTGTAGGGAGTTTTCTTTCGCTCATAATAATCCTCCATATTTTGCATAGTAATGCAGCGTAGTGTTCGAGTCGGAAAAGATGACAAAGCACGAATCCGCGAACTGGACTCAAGTATAGCAGATTCTTAGTCAAAGTGCAAGAAAGCATCTGAAAAAAAGAAAAAGTGTCAAGAAAATTGATGTGAAAGTTGTACAAACAAGTTGACTTTTATAGGGCCATGCATTATGATTATTACAAATGCATGGATAAGAACTTTGGTCCATGACAACAATTTGGAGGTGTATATTATTATGAAATTTTTTATTGATACTGCCAATGTTGATTACATCAAAGAGGCCAATGATATGGGAATTATCTGCGGTGTTACCACAAATCCGTCCCTGATTGCGAAGGAAGGACGTGTTTTTGAGGAAGTAATTGCAGAGATCGCATCAATCGTAGATGGCCCGATCAGCGGTGAGGTTAAGGCAACCACAACAGATGCCGAGACTATGATTAAGGAAGGTATTGCAATCAGCAAAATTCATCCGAACATGGTTGTAAAGATTCCTATGACAGCAGAAGGTTTAAAGGCAACAAAGGCACTTTCCGCAATGGGAATCAAGACAAACGTGACACTTGTATTCTCAGCTGCACAGGCACTTCTTGCAGCAAGAGCAGGTGCAACATATGTTTCTCCATTCCTGGGAAGACTTGATGATATTTCTACACCAGGTATGGATCTGATCCGCACTATCGCTGATATCTTTGCTATGTATGATGACATTGATACGCAGATCATTGCAGCCAGCGTAAGAAATCCGATTCATGTAATCGACTGTGCGCTTGCAGGTGCTGATATTGCAACAGTTCCATACAATGTACTGATGCAGATGGTAAAGCATCCATTAACAGATCAGGGTATTGAGAAGTTTAAGAAAGATTACATCGCTGTATTTGGCGAGTAATTAAGTGAGTAATTCAGGTACGCGTGAAATGCGTGCTGGAAAATAGATACATATAACGTAGGAGGCATATTTATTATGAACAACATTCCTCAGGTAAAATTAGGAATCGTAGCAGTCAGCCGTGACTGTTTCCCGGAAAGTCTTTCTGTAAACAGAAGAAAGGTTCTTGTAGCAGCATATGCTGCAAAGTATGATGTACAGGACATTTACGAATGTCCAGTCTGTATCGTAGAGAGCGAGATCCATATGGTTCAGGCTCTTGAGGATATCAAGAAGGCAGGATGTAATGCACTTTGCGTATATCTTGGAAACTTTGGACCAGAGATTTCTGAGACACTTCTTGCAAAGCATTTCGAAGGACCGAAAATGTTTGTTGCAGCAGCAGAGGAGAGCCAGAATGACCTTTCAGATGGCAGAGGTGATGCATACTGTGGTATGCTGAATGCAAGCTACAACTTAAAGCTTCGCAACGTAGGTGCTTATATTCCAGAGTATCCGGTTGGAACAGCAGATGAGTGTGCTGATATGATGCATGAGTTCTTACCAATCGCAAGAACCATCATCGGTTTAAATGATTTAAAGATCATTTCCTTCGGACCAAGACCGTTAAACTTCTTAGCATGTAATGCACCGATCAAGCCACTGTACAACATCGGTGTTGAGATCGAGGAAAACTCTGAGCTTGATTTGTTCGAGGCATTCAAGAAGCATGACAATGACCCAAGAATCCCGGCTAAGGTAGCAGAGATGGAAGCAGAGCTTGGTGAAGGCAATAAGAAGCCAGAGGTTCTGCCAAAGCTTGCACAGTATGAGCTGACACTTCTTGATTGGGTTGAGGCACACAGAGGATACCGCAAGTATGTGGCAATCGCTGGAAAGTGCTGGCCGGCATTCCAGACTCAGTTTGGATTTGTACCTTGCTATGTAAACAGCCGTCTGACTGGAATGGGCATTCCGGTATCATGTGAGGTTGATATCTACGGATGCTTAAGTGAGTTTATCGGAACTTGCATCAGTGAAGATGCTGTTACTTTGCTTGATATCAACAACTCTGTACCAGCTGATATGTACAAGGAGTCTATCGAGGGCAAGTTTAATTATACACAGAAGGATACCTTCATGGGATTCCATTGCGGAAATACCTGCAGCAGCAAGCTTTCTTCCTGCACAATGAAGTATCAGAAGATTATGGCACGTAACCTTCCAGAAGAAGTTACCCAGGGTACTCTTGAGGGAGATATTGTTCCAGGCGATATCACATTCTATCGTTTACAGTCTACTGCTGACTGCAAGCTTCGTGCTTATATGGCAGAGGGCGAGGTTCTTCCAGTTGCAACCAAGTCCTTCGGTGGTATCGGTGTATTCGCAATTCCAGAGATGGGACGTTTCTATCGTCACGTACTGATTGAGAAGAATTATCCGCATCACGGTGCAGTTGCATTTGGTCATTTCGGAAAGGCTCTGTATGAGGTATTCAAGTATATCGGTGTTCCGGTAGAAGATATCAACTACAACCAGCCAAAGGGTGTTAGATATCCAACTGAGAACCCATTTGCATAAGATACCATGGTATCAAAGTTACGAGCTGATCATGCTTGCATGAAGAAGCTTGTAACCTTGATACCTGAAAAAACATGAGGATGCAGCGATTTGCATTGCAAATCAGCGAATCCGAATGTTTTTAGAATTGCGAGAGTTGCGTAGCAACGGAGCAATTCGTGTGGTATCTAGTTTAATTAAATTAAGAAGAATATAGCGGGCTCGAGCACAGGGCCCGCTTATTTTAAAAGGAGAAAAAGTTATGATTAAAATTCAGAATATCAATGATGCATCCTATAAGCGTTTCGGAAAAGTAGTAAAGGATATTGATTTTAGCGATTTAATCGCAGCGATGGAAGCAACCCCATGCCCAGACGATGTGGTTTATGTGGCATCAGAGGCAGCACTTGAGGCAACCAAGGGCGCAGAGAAGTTTCAGGAAATTTATTATGGAAAGCTTCCAATTCAAGTAGGATACTGCAATGGCCACAATTCCTTATTAAATGCACTCGAGTATCATCGCTGCGGCGAGGTAAATGTAGCAGTTACCGATCTGATCGTGCTCGTTGGATCTCTTGTTGACGTAGCAGATGATTTTACTTATGACACAGAAAAGGTAGAGGCATTCTTTGTACCAGCAGGAACTGCATTTGAGATGTATGAGACAACACTTCACTATGCACCGTGCGGCGTAGACGGCAAGGGCTTTAAGGATGTCATTATTCTTCCAAAGGGAACCAATGCCGATATTACAAAGAATCCAGAGGCAACAGGAGAAGATCGTTTACTGACAGCAGAAAATAAGTGGCTGATCGCACATGCAGATGCAGCAATCGAAGGTGCATTCAATGGACTGCAGGGAGAGAATATCTCTGTATTGTAAAGTAGCCTGCAGTTCACGGATAAGCCAATATTTACAACATAGCCCGAAGGTGAATGGCTTTTGTAATACACCCCGTGAACTGCAAAACTACTCCCTTGCAAACATTAGTACTTGCATTTTTATGTTGAATATGCTACCCTATCAGATGCAAGAAGAATGAAAAACAAAGTCAGGAATGTATTTTGCATCCCTGACAGAAAAATAGAAAGGACAGGTTACATTATGAGTAAAGTTAGAACCAGATTTGCTCCCAGCCCGACAGGACGTATGCATGTCGGAAACCTGAGAACAGCACTGTATGCGTATTTGATTACAAGACATGAGGGAGGAGATTTCCTCTTACGTATCGAGGACACCGACCAGGAACGTCAGGTTGAAGGTGCTGTTGATATCATTTACCGTACACTGGAAAAGGCGGGCATTACCCATGATGAAGGTCCGGACAAGGACGGCGGTGTAGGCCCATATGTACAGAGTGAGCGTCAGAAGCAGGGCATCTACATGAAGTATGCAAAGCAGCTGGTAGAAAAGGGAGAGGCTTATTATTGCTTCTGCGATAAGGAGCGTCTTGAGTCTTTACACACTATGATTGGTGATAAGGAAATCAGCATCTATGACAAGCATTGCCTTGGACTTTCAAAGGAAGAGGTTGAAGCAAACCTTGCAGCAGGCAAGCCATTTGTTATCCGTCAGAATAATCCGCGTACTGGAACAACAACCTTCCATGATGAGATTTACGGTGATATCACTGTAAATAACGAGGAGCTTGATGACATGATCTTAATTAAGTCTGATGGTTTCCCAACTTACAATTTTGCTAATGTAGTAGATGATCACTTAATGGGTATCACTCATGTTGTAAGAGGAAATGAATATCTGTCATCTTCTCCAAAGTATAACCGTCTGTATGAGGCATTTGGCTGGAAGATTCCGGTATATGTACATTGTCCGCTTATTACAGATGAGGAGCATAAGAAGCTGTCCAAGAGATGTGGACATTCTTCATTTGAGGATCTGTTAGAGCAGGGCTTCCTTCCGGAATGTATCGTTAACTTTGTTGCACTGCTTGGCTGGAGCCCGGCTGACAATCAGGAAAAGATGACGATGCAGGAGATGATCGAGAAGTTTGACTATACAAAGATGAGCAAATCTCCGGCAGTCTTTGACTACGGAAAGTTAAAGTGGTTAAATGGCGAGTACATCAAAGAGATGGACGATGACCGTTATATGGAGATGGCACTTCCACATATCAAAAAGGTAGTTACAAGAGACTGCGATTATGAGAAGATTGCAAAGATGGTAAAGACACGTATCGAGGTATTCCCAGATATCGAAGCACTTGTCGATTTCTTCCAGGAAGTACCAGAGTACGACAGCGAGATGTATGTTCATAAGAAGATGAAGACAACAAAAGAGTCTTCCTTACAGCTGTTAAATGAAGTTCTTCCAGTACTTGAGGCGCAGGAAGATTTTTCTAATGACGCGTTATTTGCTTCTCTTAGTGCATTTGCAAAGGAGAAGGGATACAAGACCGGTTTTGTAATGTGGCCGATCCGTACTGCAGTTTCAGGAAAACAGTCCACACCGGGTGGTGCAACTGAGCTGATGGAAATTCTTGGAAAAGAAGAATCTATCGCACGTATCAAGGCTGCAATTGAGAAGCTTTCTGAATAGTTACGAATATATTGAACAAAAACGACAGAAAGGAGAGAGAGAATGGCAAAGCATGATGACGAGTTTGAAGGACGCGATACAGTAACCCTGACACTTGATGATGATTCTGAGTTAGAGTGTATCGTACTAAATATTTTCAAGGGCGGAGACAGAGAGTATATTGCACTTCTTCCAACTGAGGGAATTGAAGCAGAGGAAGGTACTGTTTATCTGTATCGTTATGAAGAGGATGAGCAGGGCAATCCAAACCTGACAAATATTGAGTCCGATGAGGAGTATGAGATTGCTTCTGACGCATTTGATGAAATGCTTGACGATGAGGAATATGACGAGTTAGTCAGCGAGGAAGAACTTGCAGCAGAAGAAGAGGATGCAAAGAAGTTTTAATTGCAGTTAATTTTGACAAAATAAAAACCTTAGGCAGATATAGTAAATTAACTAATCTGCTTAAGGTTTTTTTACATTTCATTTAGTTCTTCTAAAAATCTGCTTGGAAACTTTTCCTTTCCAGAGGCTTCACCGACACAGTACAAATGAAGATGTTCCTTTGCTCGTGTAATGCCAACATAAAAAAGTCGGCGCTCCTCCTCAAGATCGGCATCAACAGCAGCACGAGCGTGAGGAATATTGTCTTCATTTATATCGGGAATGAAAACAATCGGATACTCTAAACCTTTTGCACAGTGAAGTGTGCAAAGACAGACACCGCTTTCATTATTTGCATCCTTTGAAGCAGGGCTTTTAGCCTGTTTTTGTAATTCCTCTGTATATGTATCAATATAAGTAAACCACTCGGCAAAGGTGCGGCATGACTGGCTGCTTTCGTGAACGGCATTTAGCACATCAAGAAGCTCCTGCTCATTAATGTGATGCTCCTTAGCATAGTCTTTTAGATAATCCTGATACTTCATTGCATTAGACAGATAGTGGATTGCAGCATAGGGCGACATGCGTTTCATGATCGAAAGATCATATTCAAGACGGTCAAGGCGCTCAAGCATCCAGTCCTTATCCTGATAATATGCTTTTAATTGTGCTACGCTGATATCAGATGTAAAAGGCGCAAGAGCCTCACGCTTAATATATCGGTTAGGGCGATTCATGATGCGAAGCCAGTTCGCCCTTGTGTTTCCAGTACCAGAGACAAGGCGAAGATACGCAATTATATCAAGTGAAATCCAATGGGCAAAAAGATTCGGTATGGCATCCTTCATGTGAAATGGTATTCCGCCTTTCATAAGCGCATCCATAACAAAGCGGATTCCAAGATTAGTACGAAATAAAATTGCCATTTGCTCATAAGCATAGCCTTGTGCATGATAATCGCGAAGCTGAGCCGTCAGATATTTGTTTTGTTCAGCAGGATCACGGCATGGCTTTAACAGGACAGGGAAGGCTGCCTGATGAGAAGCACGGATTTTCTTTGGAAAACGAGCCGTGTTATGCACGATTAAATGATTGGCAGCTGCCACAATGTAGGCATCTGAGCGATAATTTACATCAAGCAGGATGCGGATGGCATTTGGATAATCCTTCTCAAAACCAAGCATGATCTCAGGCCTTGCACCGCGAAAACGATAAATCGACTGATCATCATCGCCAACGATAAAAAGATTATTTTTCGGTGCAGCGAGCAATTGAATTGTTTTATACTGCACAAGATTTATATCCTGAAACTCATCAATTAGAATGTACGAAAAGCGCTGGCGCCAGGCATCTAAAATATCACGCCGTTTAGACAAAAGGTCATAAGTCATTGTCAAAATATCATCAAAATCGACTTTGTTAGCCTGACGAAGCTTTTTTTCATAAAGGCGGTAAACACGGCGAAACACATTTTCAGGGCAGCTTTTTGCATAGTAATAGTCAAGTGACAGACAGTTGCTTTTGACAGCAGAGATCTCTCCGAGCAGGTTAGAGGCAAGCTCATTAAAATCAGGTGCGTCCATATCAAGTTCATCGATGATACTCTCAATCATTTTATACTGTTCCTTTTGCGTTAAAATGTTGGAGGCATCATATTGGTAAGCATGCTTTAAAATGCGGTAGAAAACAGAGTGAAAAGTGCCAAAAGTAACGCCCGTGGAGCGTGCTGCATCCAAACGGGCGTTTCTCTTCTGGTAAAGGGTAAAAAAACGGCTCTGCATTTCTTGTGCCGCAGCTCTTGTAAAAGTGATAACAAGAATACGGGATCCCGGAATATGATAGCGCTCAAGGAGCGTCACAATCCTGTTTGTGATCACAGTTGTCTTGCCGGAGCCAGGTCCTGCAAGAACAAGAGCGGGGCCATCTTTATGCGCGATGGCCTGCGTCTGGGTATCAGAAAAAGCCATGAAAAACCTCTTTATACGTTGAAACGGAACAAAATGACATCGCCATCCTGAACCACATAGTCCTTTCCTTCAAGACGAACAAGACCTTTTTCTCTTGCGGTTACGTAGGACTGGCAGTCCATAAGATCCTGATAGCTTACAACCTCTGCGCGGATGAAGCCTCTCTCAAAATCAGAGTGAATCTTTCCGGCAGCCTGTGGTGCCTTAGTTCCCTTTGTGATGGTCCAAGCTCTTGTCTCATCAGCACCAGATGTCAGATAGCTGATCAGACCAAGCAGAGAATAGCTTGCAGAAATCAGCTTGTCAAGACCAGACTTTTCAAGACCAAGATCTTCTAAGAACATCTTCTTTTCATCATCGTCAAGCTCAGAAATTTCAGCTTCGATCTCAGCACAGATAACAAATACCTCACTGCCTTCTTTAGCAGCAAACTCGCGTACAGCTGCAACGTGAGGATTGGAAGCACCATCATCAGCCAAATCACTTTCAGATACATTTGCAGCATAGATAACAGGCTTGCTTGTTAAAAGATTTAAGCTTGCGATAAAAGCAGCCTCATCCTCATCATCCGGCTCAACAGTCTTAGCCTGACGGCCCTCTGTTAAAGCATCCATCAGCTTCTTTAAGGTAACAAGCTCCTTTGCAAGACTCTTATCATTCATAGCACTTCTTGTTGTCTTTGCAATACGGCGCTCAAGAACTTCCTGATCAGCAAAAATCAGCTCAAGCTCGATAGTTTCAATATCATCAACTGGATCAATATGACCATTTACATGGATGATATTAGAGTTTTCAAAGCAGCGTACAACATGTACAATTGCGTCAACCTCACGGATATTTGCAAGGAACTGGTTTCCAAGACCCTCACCCTTAGATGCGCCCTTTACAAGACCGGCGATATCAACAAACTCAACAACTGCCGGTGTAACCTTTGCGGAGTGATACAGCTCACCTAAATTTTTAATACGCTCATCCGGAACTGGAACAATACCAACATTTGGGTCAATGGTACAGAACGGATAGTTTGCAGATTCCGCACCTGCCTTTGTCAAAGAGTTAAATAAAGTACTCTTGCCGACATTCGGCAAGCCTACGATTCCTAATTTCATAGTAAAAATCCTTCCTGTCTGGTCATGTAGTACATGTGACCAGTAACATTTTTAATTCTAGCATATAAAAAAAAGAAATACAACCGTTTCTGTCGGAAGAAATTCTGAAAAAAGTATTGTCATTTTTAATAAACTAATATAAAATAGATTTCATAATCAGAGATAGCATTTTGCCGTTTTTGATAAATAATATAGCAGAAATGACGGGAAGAAAAAATGGTTCTTATGACGAAAGACAGGAGCCGTGTTTTTTGCCGTGCTTTTTTAACAAATACAGTTAGTGACCATGCACAAAAAAGTGAGTGGTTAATTTTAATACACAGCGAAAGAAAAAAGGAGTAACATGGAATTTGTTCATAAATCAATATTGCTGGATGAGGTGATAGAAAACCTAAATATCCGCGAGGATGGATGTTATGTAGATGGAACGCTCGGAGGTGCCGGCCATTCCTATCAGATCTGTACGCATCTTGGAGAGAAAGGAAGACTTATAGGAATAGATCAGGATGCGGATGCTATACAGGCAGCGACAAAGCGTCTTGAACCATATAAGGACAAGGTAAGCATCGTAAGAAGTAACTATGTAAATTTTGACAATGTTTTAGATGAGCTTGGAATTGATAAGGTAAACGGAATACTCCTTGACCTTGGAGTTTCTTCTTATCAGCTTGATGAGGCTTCACGTGGCTTTACATACCGCGAGGACGTGCCGCTTGATATGCGTATGGATCAGAGAAATACAAAGACAGCGGCTGATATTGTCAATGAGTACAGCGAGATGGAGCTGTATCGCATGATACGCGATTACGGAGAAGACCGCTTCGCAAAAAATATTGCAAAGCACATTGTTCGCGCACGCGCAAAAAAGCCAATTGAGACTACTGGTGAGCTGTGTGAGATAATTAAGGCAGCAATTCCGGCTAAAATGCGTGCCGGTACAGGTCATCCGGCAAAGCAGACATTTCAGGCGCTTCGAATTGAATTAAATCATGAGCTTGATGTGCTGACACAATCAATTGACGGTATGATTGACCGTTTAGCACCGGGTGGACGTCTTTGTATTATTACATTCCACTCGCTAGAAGATCGAATTGTAAAAACGAGATTTCGCACGAATGAAAATCCGTGCATCTGTCCGCCGGGCTTTCCTGTCTGTGTGTGCGGACGCATTTCAAAGGGAAAGGTGATTACAAGAAAACCAATTCTTCCTTCAGAACAGGAGATGGAGGAAAATAGCCGTTCAAAGAGCGCGAAGCTTCGCGTTTTCGAAAAGGCATAAAAAAGGTAGAAAGGACTGGAGTCATGCAGGAAGGGGAACCGAAAAATGGATACCGCGAGCAGGAAGCCGCAGGCGGAACCTATGCGCCAAAAAGAGTGCCAGAGCTTGAAAGGCAGCGCCAGGCACGTATTAAAAGACTCCAGGAACTGGAGCGTCAGCAGATAGAACTGCATAAACAGCGAATTATAAATGGCACACTGAGCAGGCGTTATAATGCAAGAGCATATGATGGACTGACTGCCATAGTCGCTTTTTTGACGGCAGTATTGCTGCTTTGGTCAGCAATAGGTTATGTGGGGAGGAATGCACAATTAAATGCAAGTAATAAAAAGGTGGCATCGCTCAAGGAGACTTATCAAGAGCTGCAGACGGATAATGATAACCGTGAGGCACTTTTATATGCTTCTGTCGATGCAAAACAGATTTACCAGATCGCGACACAGAGGCTTGGCATGAGCTACCCTGAAAAGCATCAGGTAATCACCTATCATAAAACAGAAAGTGGGTACGTTGCACAATATGAAGACATTCCGCAGTGATGAGAATCAGAAAGAAAAAAAGACACAGACAACGCAGTCAGTCAATACAAAACATACTGTGAAGAAAAAGAAAAAAAAGATTTACAGCGCTAAGGCAAAGAAGGATACGGGCAAGCTTGCAAACCGTATAAATGTCAGAATGAGGCTAGTAGCAGGTCTAGTTGCGTTTTGTATGGCTGCTCTTGTCGTTTACATTGGTATACGCGCTGCACTTACAAACGAAGTGTATGAGCGAAAGGCACTCAGCCAGATGAATTACAGCAGCTCAACTTTAGTGGCAAAGTCTGGCGAAATTTATGACACAAACATGACGCCAATTGCAGTCAGCAGTCGAGTTTATATTTTGATTATTGACCCAAAGGTAATCATGGAAACAGAGGCAATTGATGGGCGAAAGGGAACGCTTGAAACAACTGTTAAGGCGATTGCGCAGTGTTTTGACTTAGATGAAGCTGCGCTTACAAATACAATTACTCAGTCAGCCGATAAAAATTATATTCGTTATGTGCCAGAAGGCTGGACAAGCAAAAAGTATCTTGTTACGGAAAGCCAAAAGGAAGCATTCGATGCGCTTGAAAAAAAGGTAAATAGCACAGAAAAAAAGAAAGAAACCAAAACAACACAAGCCCAAAGTATGCAGGAAACAGAAGGCACCTCATCTGCAGATGAGGAGTTTGAAAGCCAGGAGGGTGCTAAGATTGTAGGTGTTTGGTTTGAGACAGAATACCAGCGCTATTATCCATATGGCAATTTAGCAAGTAAGGTCATAGGCTTTACGACAAAGGACAGCTCTGAGGGTATTTGGGGACTAGAGCGCTACTACAATGAAGAACTTCGTGGAACAAATGGCCGAAGCTACAGCTATATTGACAGCAGCAAAAATCTGATTCGCGATGTGATTGAGCCAACTGATGGCTACTCACTTGTCTCAACGATTGATATGAACCTGACAAAGATACTCAGTGATACAGCCTCAGAGTGGTTTTATGAGACTGATGAAAACGGAGAAAGGGTTCGTACGGCAAAAAGCTACAGTATTCTTGCAATGGATCCGAATACAGGTGCTATAAAAGCAATGGTTACGGACACTGATTATGATCTGAATAATCCAAATGATCTTTCATCATTCTATACTGATGAAGAACTGGCTACATTTGCAGATAATGAAGTAAAATCAGAAGAGTATGAAAAGTATCTGGAAAAGGAGCAGGAAAAGTTAAAGGAACAGGCCGAAGCCTCAAAGGAGAAGGCTGATGACGATTCTTCTAATACACAGGATATAATAGAGATTGCAACGGCATCTCCGTATGCAGCATATTTGAATGCAAAGGGAGAGTGGGATCATAGCGCTTATCCGACAACAACAGATGTACAAAATGAGATTTGGCGAAACGGTATCATAAGTAACTCCTTTGAGCCAGGTTCTACTGGGAAGGTTCTTACATATGCAGCAGCGATTGAGGAAGGACTGATTACAGAAGATACGCAGTTTGATGACAGTGAGGGTTATTTAAACATTGGACGAACAATGGTAAAATGCCATAACTATGCGCTTGGCGGCTGTGGCATTATTGATGCAAAAGACGCTGTTGCGCAGTCTTGTAACGTAGCCTTTATGGAAATTGGAAAACTTCTTGGACCAGAGCTTTTTGTTAAGTATCAGCAGCTTCATAATTTTGGTCAGAAAACAGGAATAGATCTTCCAGGTGAGGCTAGCTGTGAAGGACTTTTGTATACAGCAGATCAGCTAGGAGAGATCGAGCTTGCGACAAGCGCATTTGGTCAGTGCTACAACGTTACCATGATTCAGATGGCAGCATCATTTTGCGCTGACATAAATGGCGGTTATTACTACAAGCCATACACCGTTGAGAGCATTCTTGATCAGGACGGCAATGTAGTAGAGTCTGTTAAACCAACACTTGTGCGCCAAATTATAAGTGAGGAGACAAGTGCAACAGTGCGCCGTGCACTTGAGTATGCTGTTACAAATGGAACTGTTTATGGTGTGCAGGTTGCGGACAGAGAAAATGGTGTCAAGATGGATGGCTATGATTTTGGCGGAAAGACAGGAACTGCTCAGAAGCTTCCGCGTTCAGAAGATAAATATATCATTTCCCTGATTTCAGCAGCACCTATTAGTTCACCGCAGCTTGTGCTTTATGTTGTAGTTGATGAGTACGAAGGAAACGACGAAGACGGAAGTGCACCTGTACAGTATTTATCAGGACGTTTGTGGTACGCAATCAAGGATTACATTGGACTTTATTCTGAGTTAGATGCAGATGTAAACGATTATGATTGGCAGAGTGCTTCTCCATCAGATGACAGTATGTCAGGAGAGTCACTATTTACAGATTCACAAGGAGATGAAGCAGCTCTTCCAGTGCCTCCGGCAGTGGTTGCTAAAGAGCAAACAGATGCAGCAGCAGAAAATCCAGATGAAAATATCATTGATCCTGAGGCAGCAATTGCAGATCCGGCAGACGCAAACGCAGCACCAGATTCAAACGATGTCATAGATCTTCCGGCTCAGCCAGCGGCAGATGCAAACGCACAGTAAAAAAATAAAAAGAATCTTGAAATTTATAAAAGAATTTCAGGATTCTTTTTTTTATCGTCTGCCGCATATAGATAAATTAAGAAAACAGCAAAAACAAAGTAAAGGTAAGTCGGTGAAAATGGTCACGCAAGTTTTGAAAAAAGAGGCAGGAAACATGCTGCCGCGCCCGGTACGCACAATGCATAGAAGGGGAATACTTAGAATTGCATTGGTGCTTGTTACAGCATTGATCTTATTATGTGTGCGCCTAGGCGATTTAATGCTTGCAAAGTCAGAGCATTATAAAGAACTCGCATATGATCTTCATACAAGAGAGCGACAGCTAAAGGCAATGCGCGGTGAGATACAGGATAGAAATGGTAAGGTGCTTGCAGCAAACCGCACAGTCTGTACAATTTCTGTGATTCACAGTCAGATTAAGGATGCTGATGAAGTTGTGTCGGCGCTGTCAGAAACATTAAAAATGCAGCCAAAAGACGTGCAAAAAAAGGTAGAAAAAATCACGGCAAGAGAAATTATAAAGACAAATGTAGAAAAGAAAGTCGGCGATGCTATAAGAGAGATGGATCTTGCCGGTGTGAAGGTGGACGAAGATTATAAGCGTTACTATCCGTTTGGAAGTTTAGCTTCCAAGGTACTTGGCTTTACAGGCGCCGATAATCAGGGTATTATCGGTCTGGAAGTATCATATGATGAGGTGCTTAAAGGAATTGGAGGCAGCATTTTGACATATACTGATGCAGCGGGAATTGAATTAAAAAATACAGCTGAGCAGCGTGTTGAGCCAATTGCCGGAAATACACTTCGTCTGACAATGGATTGGAATATCCAAAGTTTTGTCACTCAGGTATGCTTGGAGCTGATGGAAGAAAAGCAGGCAAATGAGGTTTCCTGCATAGTCATGAATCCACAGAATGGTGAGATTTATGCTATGGCAAATGTTCCAGAATTTGATTTGAATCGTCCGTTTGAGCTTCCAGAGGGTACTACATGTGAGAGTGAAGAAATGAGACAGGATTTATTAAATAAGATGTGGAGAAATGCCAATGTAAGCGATACATATGAGCCAGGTTCAACATTTAAGACTGTCACGGCAGCGGCAGCACTAGAAGCTGGTGTTGTAACTTTTAATGATACATTTTCATGTCCTGGATTTTATATTGTGGAGGACAGACGTATTCGATGTCATAAGGTGAGTGGTCATGGCAGTGAAACATTTTTGCAGGGAATTCAAAATTCCTGCAATCCTGTCTTTATTCAGGTCGGTCTTCGCTTAGGTGCAGAGCGTTTTTACTCATATTTTGAACAGTTCGAGCTTCTTGAAAAAACAGGGATTGATTTGCCCGGAGAAGCACGCACAATTATGCACGACCCTAAAAAAATCGGTGAGGTAGAGCTTGCGACCATTTCGTTTGGACAGTCATTTCAGCTGACCACACTTCGCCTTCTTACGACTATAAGTTCATTTGTAAATGGCGGTCACACTGTTGTGCCGCATTTTGGAATGGCAATCAGTTCATTTGACGGCACAAGCACACAAAAAATTGCTTATCCGCAGGGTACACATGTACTTGATGAAGCAGTCAGTGCACAGATGCGTGAATGTCTAGAGAGTGTTGTGGCAGAGGGCGGCGGAAATAAGGCATACATAGAAGGTTATCGCATAGGAGGAAAGACGGCGACATCAGAAAAGCTTCCGCGCGGAACTGGAAAATATATTAGCTCCTTTGTAGGCTTTGCCCCGGCAGATGAGCCGCAGGTTATTATTATCATGACAGTCGATGAACCACAGGGTATTTATTATGGAGGCACAATTGTAGCGCCAAAGGTGAAAAAGATTTTTGAAAACATATTGCCATACCTTAATTTATAGTGATATACTCACCGTGAGTAAAGATTTCCTATGGTGAAGCAATTTACGAAAAGCGGTTCTACGATTGCTGTCTGAAAGGCAATTCATCTTACCGCTAGGCACTGTGGGACAGAAAGGTGAAAACATTATGAAAAATAAGGTATTAGTTGCAGGATGCGGAATCAGCGGTATCGGTGCAGCACGTATGCTGCTTGCTGCCGGAAAGTCTGTTATTTTGTATGATGGAAATGATAAAAAGAATAAGGAGGAAATCCGTGCACAGGTAGCAGATAACTCATCAGATGAGACACTTTCCATTGTGCTTGGTACGCTCTCGCAGGATGTTATAGATCAGTCTGAGTATTGTGTTATCAGTCCTGGTATTCCAACGGATCTTGCTTTTGTAGAGGAGTTAAAGAAAAATGGTGTGCCGATTTGGAGTGAGATCGAGCTTGCATACCATTATGCAAAGGGTCAGGTTATTGGTATCACCGGAACAAATGGAAAGACAACGACGACAGCGCTGACAGGTGAGATCATGGCAGCACATTTTGGCAAAGACAAGACGTTTGTTGTCGGAAATATCGGAACTGCCTATACAGGTAAGGCACTTGAGACAAAAGAAGACAGTGTGACAGTAGCAGAAATCAGCAGCTTCCAGTTAGAGACTGCACTGACATTTCGTCCGCATGTGAGTGCAATTTTAAATATCACGCCAGACCATTTAAATCGCCATAAAACTATGGAGTGCTACATTGCAGTCAAGGAATCCATCACAAAGAATCAGACAAAGGATGATTTTTGCGTGTTAAATTATGATGACGAAGTGCTGCGCTCTTTCGCACAGTCATGCCCGGCAACAGTTATATTTTTCTCAAGCCGTCACAGCTTAGATGAAGGCTTTTGCATGGATGGCAGCCGTTTAGTATATCGTCATGATGGAAAAGAAGAGGTTATTGGCACAACAGATCAATTTAACCTTGTTGGTCAGTGCAACTATGAAAACATCATGGCAGCTGCTGCAATCGGCACAGCAATGGGTGTTCCGATGGAAACAATTCGCCAGACTGCTTATAATTTTAAGGCAGTGGAGCATAGAATCGAGTATACAGCAACAAAAAAGCAGGTACGCTATTACAATGATTCAAAGGGAACAAATCCGGATGCTGCAATTCAGGGTATCCGTGCAATGACAACGCCGACATGTTTAATTGGCGGCGGCTACGATAAAGGCTCAACTTATGATGAGTGGATTGAAGCATTTGGCAGCACAATCAAATATCTTGTGTTGATTGGACAGACATCTAAGGCAATTGCCGATTGCTGTGAAAAGCATGGCTTTACTAATTATGAGTTTGCCACATCAATGGAAGAAGCTGTTGAAAAATGTGCATCACATGCAAAGCCTGGTGAGGCTGTATTGTTATCACCGGCATGTGCAAGCTGGGGCATGTTTGACAATTATGAGCAAAGAGGACGCATTTTCAAGGAGCTTGTCAGAGAACTTCCAGATTAAGAATAAGACGATTGCTAAGAGCAAAAAATAAAACAGCAGGAAAATAAAGGAGTGTAGAATGACAAAACTGCATTCTGTACATCCGAAAAAGGGCAGAGGTCATTTTGATCTCTGCCTGCTTGTTATACTGATAATTTTATTATCATGCGGACTTATTATTTTATACAGCGCAACGAGATACACCGATGTAAAAGAACATCCAGGCCAGCCTTTTTATACGATCACAAGGCAGGTGATTTTTTTGGCTGCAGCTTTCGTTTCAATGCTTTTTATGTCAAAGACAGATTATCATAAGCTGTTAAAGCTGGCGCTGCCGGGATTTTTATTAAGCATTGCACTTGGCATTCTGGTACTGTTTTTTGGAAAAGAAGTAAACGGTCAAAAACGCTGGTTTGCAGTAGGACCGATCTCCTTTCAGCCGGCAGAGTTTGCAAAGCTTATGCTGATTTTCATGCTGAGCTCATTTTTTCATAAAAACTATCGAAAATCAGCAAGCTGGAGTCTTATTATCAAGGCTGTGGGAATCACGCTTCCTATTTTTTTGCCGGTTGTGTCGGCAAACCTTAGCTCCGGGTTAATTATTGCCGGAATCGCCTTTGTGATGACTTATGTAGCGTCCGAACACAGACCATTTTTTTTAATAAGCACAGCGGCTGCCATTTTTACATGTGTGTTTGCTTTTCAATCAGGACTTCTTACAGCCATTCTTGACGAATATCAGATGAACCGCATTTATGCCTGGATTGATCCGGAAGAATTTCCTCTAAGCAATGGTTTTCAGGTTTTACAGGGGTTGTATGCGATTGGCGCCGGCGGACTTTTTGGAACAGGACTTGGAAATAGTCTGCAAAAGCTTGGATTTTTGCCAGAAGCACAAAATGATATGATTTTTTCTATTATATGTGAAGAACTTGGTCTGTTTGGTGCAGTTTTAATAATATTTCTTTTCCTTTTATTATTGTGGCGAATGATGGAGATTGCGCAGAATGCACCAGATGATGAAGGTATGTTTCTTGTCAGCGGCATTATGGGGCACATTGGTATTCAGGTGTTGTTAAATATTGCCGTTGTCACAAATACTATCCCCAATACAGGAATCAGTCTGCCATTTATCAGCTATGGCGGTTCTTCTATTTTATTTTTGATGACAGAAATGGGCATTGTTTTTCGCGTATCATCTGAGTCAAAAGAGGCACAATAAAAATAAAGAACATATGATACTATAAGAAGGCAATGTCTTCTTAGAAGGAGGGAATCAGTGGCATATCTGGAAATTAGGCAGACAGGTCCGCTTTCGGGCACTTATCGCGTGCAGGGGTCAAAAAATGCAGTCCTTCCAATGCTGGCAGCCACACTTTTGGTTCCAGGAAAGACGACCCTGCACCGTGTACCGAAAATAAAGGATGTTAATGTAATGCTTGAGATTCTTCATCTTCTTGGCTGCAGCAGCTGCTGGGAAGGCGAAGCATTGACAATAGATGCAGGCAATGTCAACAACTGGGTGATTCCAGAGGAATTGATCGGACAGATGCGTTCCTCTGTTATTTTGCTTGCTCCAATTCTTTATAGAATGAAAAAAGCAGCAGTTGTAGAACCGGGAGGCTGTTCCATAGGGCGGCGTCCAATTGATATTCACCTGTATGTCCTTCAGGCGCTTGGCGTCAAGCTTCATTATGAATGGGAGGAACACATCTTTGCACAGGCCGATTATTTTTGCGGTGCTCACCTTTTCTTGAAATTTCCATCAGTGGGCGCGACAGAGCAGGCAATTCTTGCGGCAGTTACAGCAAACGGCATGACAGTTATTGATAATGCGGCAAGAGAGCCAGAGATTGCAGAGCTTTGCCGTATGCTTCGTGGTATGGGTGCAAAAATCACAGGAGATCAGACAGGACGCATCGTAATAGAGGGTGTGAAGGAGCTTTTTGAGAGTACGTGTGAAGTTAGCGCAGATCGTATTGTAGCTGCAACCTGCCTTAGTGCAGTGGCTGTTTGTTCAGGAAAAATTACACTGACAGGAGTAGACGCTTCTCATCTAAATGGCGTCATAGAACCGTTTGAAAAAATGGGCTGTAAGATTTGGTCAGATAAGGATACACTCACTGCAGCCAGAATGGATAAGCTGATGGCAATTCCTTATTTAAAGACTAGTCCGTATCCAGGTTTTCCGACAGATGTGCAGTCATTGATAATGGCAGTAATGTCATTTGCAGATGGTCAATCTGTTGTGGAGGAGGGAATATTTGAAGGAAGATTTCGTACGGCTTACCAGTTGCAAAAAATGGGCGCAGCGATTATAATAGAAAATAACCAGGCCATAATTTGGGGCAGCCATTTAATTGGAACAAAGGTGGAAGCTCCTGATTTAAGAGGAGGCGCCGCATTGGCGATTGCAGGGCTTGGAGCAGACGGTGTGACAACTATTTTTGGCTATGATCACATCGCCAGAGGATATGAAGATCTTGCAGGCATGCTTTTTATGCTTGGCGCACAGGCAGCTTTGCGGGAATGAGCTTATTTGCTGAAAGGAAGGTGGAACTGTAACATACAGTGCACAATAGGGAATTAGTCAGAGTATATGTTTGATGAAAAGTTAGCCAGACACAAAAAAAGAAAAAAGAGAATATTGACAGGCATCCTGGCGATAGTTGGGATTCTGGCTATCGCCGTTACCGTTTTTTTTACTGCCTATGTTGCAGACTGCCAGATCACGGGAAGTAAGTATGGACAGGAAGAAGAGATTGAGAATGAGCTTTTTTCCACGCCTATGGACCAGCGCTTTTTCTATCAGTTTTTTAGAAAACTGACCCACTCACAAAAGCAGTTAAATGGCGTGGCGTCCTATCATATGGAGTTTTCTCCAGATCTGTCAGTAAAAGTGATTGTCACAGAAAATCCAATCATCGGAGCTGTAAGCTGGGAACATAATCGATATTATTTTGACAGGTATGGATATGTAATGGCAAAAAATATTGACGTTTCAAGTAAGGTTCCTGTTGTAGACGGAAGCAACTTTACAAATGTTTCGCTGTACGAACAGCTTGGAGGCGTAAAGAGCAGTCTGGCAGAGGATATTTTGCAGCTGACGCAGCTTCTTGATGACAATGAGATTGCGGCAGATTCAATTTCCTATGATGAAAAGATGCAGGCAGTGATTGCGCTTGGTGATGTAAAGGTAAGTCTTGGAAGCCGCGATAATATGACGGACAAGATCGCAGAGCTCTGTGCAATCTTGGACAGCGGAGGATTAAACGGGCTAAAGGGAACGCTTCATCTGGAAAACTGTGGTGATGGAAGTACAAGCTCCTATATATTTGACAGAGAATAGCAAAGAAACAGTCAAAAAAAGGATTGGCACAGAAAACGTCACAGAAATTTAAAAAAAATTTTTGAAGAAAGCCAAATTTCGGGTTGATTATTTTGCGGAATAATAATATAGTATTAAGGTAGAAAGTGTAAGGAGGAATATAACTTTGTTAGAGATTAAAATAAACGAATCAGAAGGTTCGGCAAAGATTGTTGTGGTAGGTGTCGGCGGAGCAGGAAACAATGCTGTAAACCGCATGGTAGATGAGGATATCGTAGGTGTTGAGTTTGTCGGCGTTAATACAGACAGACAGGCCTTACAGTTCTGCAAGGCTCCAACCGCGATTCAGATCGGTGAGAAGCTGACAAAGGGTCTTGGTGCAGGTGCAAAGCCAGAAGTAGGCGAGAAGGCAGCTGAGGAGAACCTTGACGATTTGAAGGAAGCCATTAAGGGTGCCGACATGGTATTTGTTACCTGTGGTATGGGTGGCGGTACTGGTACTGGTGCAGCTCCGATCATTGCCGGTCTGGCAAAGGAGATGGGAATCCTTACCGTAGGTGTTGTAACAAAGCCATTCTCCTTCGAGGGAAGAACTCGTATGAATAACGCACAGAGTGGTATTGAGAGACTTAAGGAATCTGTAGATACTCTGATCGTTATTCCAAATGACAAGCTTCTTCAGCTCGTTGACAGACGCACCACAATGCCAGAGGCGTTAAAGAAGGCAGATGAAGTATTACAGCAGGCAGTACAGGGTATTACCGACCTGATCAATATCCCAGGACTGATCAACCTTGACTTTGCAGACGTTCAGACTGTAATGAAGGACAAGGGTATTGCACACATCGGTATCGGAAATGCAACAGGAGACGACAAGGCAATCGATGCAATGAAGATCGCTGTTTCCAGTCCGCTGCTTGAGACAACTATCGAGGGTGCTACAAACGTATTGATCAATATTGCTGGTGATGTAAGTCTTCCAGAGGTTCATGAGGCAGCAAGCTATGTTCAGGAGCTGGCAGGTGAGGATGCAAACATTATCTTCGGTGCTACATACGATGAGAATGCAACCGATGAGGTTACCATCACCGTTATCGCTACTGGTGTAGAGGATAAGAACCTGGAAGGTGTACAGGCTCAGTCATCAAAGAAGGCATCTGGCGCAAAGGCAGCTGATTTTGCATATCGTGCACCAGCTTCCAAGGAGTTTTCTGCAAAAGAGCCAAAGTTTGAGGAGTCTGGATTTACTATTCCGAAGCCACAAAAGGAAGTAAAGGATATCAGCATTCCGACATTCTTAAAGAGAAACTAATGTATAAATAAAATTATACGAGAGAGAAGCACAGAAATGTGACTTCTCTTTCTTTTTTGGATGGTAAATATGATTGCAATAGACCTTTATTTTTTTATGAATGCAGCATATGATCTGACCCTTCTTTGTGTGGTGGGAATTGTGGCGAGGAAGCGATTGTATTTTGGACGAGTGTTAGCAGCGGCTCTTTTTGGGGCGGCGTGGAGCGTAACTGCGTTGATTGCTGCTCTGTATTTTGTGCTGCCGTCATGTGCATTGTGGATTGTAAAAATGATTACGTATCTTCTCTGCCCCTATTTAATGTGTCTCATTGCATATAGGAGAAATATAAATGTGATGCAAAAAATATTTATGCGCGAATTTCTTCTGAAAAATATTGAGCTTCTTTTATATTTTTACGTAGCAGGAGCATTGATTAGTGGCCTGATGCTTTTACTAAAGTGGTCGGGCATACATATTCCATCATGGATTTTAATGCCAGTGTGCAGTATTTTGGCTGTTTTTTTGTGGCGGTATATTACAAAGAAAGAAGCACAGGAAAAACAGATTTATGAGGTTACGCTTATCTATCAAGACAAGACTTTTAGTGTTAAGGCTCTTTATGACAGTGGAAATACGTTAATGACAAGAAAAAGTGAGCCAGTTCATGTGTTAGCACCTTCTATATGGAAGGAGCTTATTGGAGAAGATCCGTGGAAGGAGGATGGATTTGCAGTACCCTATCAGACAGTTAGTGAGACGTCTGTGATGCCGGGAATCTATTTAGATGAGATTCATTTAAAAGAAAAGGCGATTACAGAAAAGAAACAACAACTTGTAAAAGAAAATAGTAAAGAAAAAGTATTGGTTCTTAGACATGTGCCTACTGGTCTTGGCAGTATGGAGTTTGACAAAGCGGGAGAATGTCAAATGCTGCTGCATCGTGACACATTTGATTGAATGAAATGACCTTACAGCAAAAGGAAACAAAACATAGGGGACGAATTTTACAGACGACAAGCGAGTTCGACAGCCTTTTCATTTTATTTGTGGTAAGATGGGCTCATTCCTATATAAATGGTGCTGTAGATTTGGCACCAGATTTATTTGGAAAAAGGAGGAAAGCCTATGACAAAGTGGCAGACAAAAGAACAGACAAAGGCATGGCGTACCTTTTTACAGCATTTTTCAGCAGGCATGGGAGGCAAAGGCAGAATTTACTACATAGGTGGAACGGATGTGCTTCCACGGCCGTTAACACCAAAAGAAGAAGAGCATCTAATTTCATGTATGGGAACAGTCGGGGAAAAAGAGGCAAAAAGCAGGCTGATCGAACATAATTTACGTCTTGTCGTTTACATCGCAAAGAAATTTGAAAACACAGGAGTAGGTGTAGAGGATTTGATTTCAATCGGCACGATTGGTCTGATCAAAGGTATTAATACATTCAACAAGACAAAAAAGATCAAGCTGGCAACATATGCGTCACGCTGCATCGAAAACGAAATATTAATGTACCTTAGACGAAACAGCAAGCGGAAAACAGAAGTCTCAATAGACGAGCCATTAAACGTTGACTGGGACGGCAACGAACTTCTATTATCAGATATTTTAGGAACAGACGAAGATATGGTATACCGTGATATGGAAGAAGAAGCAGAGCGCAGACAGCTCTCAAACGCATTGTCAAAACTTCCGTCACGCGAGCGCCGTATAGTAGAGCTTCGCTATGGAATAAACACAGACGATGACCGCGAAATGACACAAAAAGAAGTAGCCGACTTAATGGGCATCTCCCAGTCCTACATCTCTCGCCTAGAAAAAAAGATCATGAACCGCCTCAGAAAAGATCTGGTACGATACGGATAAAAGTTTGATTAGAAAAGTCCTTGGGAAAACTCAAGGACTTTTCTTTTTCCACGGTTACCCCCAGTTTCGTAAAACTTTACAAATTCTTAAGGAACGCATTCTTGTAAATTTCATCAAACAGGAATATACTATTCAACAGGCAAATTACTATTTAGAAAGGAAGGCAGCAATAGCTGCGTGATATGTATGGAACGTATAAAAAATTATTTGATTAATTTTATGAGAGGAAGATATGGCATTGATCAGATGTCACAGACATTGTTTATTGCAGCGCTTATCTTCATTTTGTTTGCAGGGTTTACTCAAAATTTTCTCTTTGAAATGATTGGAATTGCTTTATTTGCATATGCTGATTACCGGGCACTGTCAAAGAATATCCCAGCGAGAAGAGCAGAGAATGCGCGTTACCAGGAAATGGTAAGAAATATCAAAGAAAAAATCCATCCGACAGGCGCAGATAAGACACATCGTGTTTACATCTGCCCCAATAAGTCCTGTGGTCAAAAGATCCGTGTTCCAAAGGGAAAAGGCAAAATTGAAATCACCTGCCCAAAGTGCGGACAGAAGTTTGTAAAGAGAACATAAAAACTGGAAATAAAAACAAGGGTATACAAATATGTTTGGATATGTTACAATAAACCGCGGTGAACTTAAAGTTCGCGAGCTTGAGACGTATGAGTCTTATTACTGCGGACTTTGCAGAGTATTAAAAGATCGCTATGGACTGGCAGGCTGTACAATGCTCAACTATGATATGACATTTTTGGGCATGCTATTGTCAAGCCTTTATGAAGAAAAGGAAGAACCGGCAAAGCGTGTTTGTCGTCCAGGCTTTAAACGTCCGCTGTTAAAGAAGAAATCAAAAAAGCAGCTTAGTCAAACGGCAGTAGTCACAGAGTCGCTTGGCTATGCGGCAGATATGAACTATATGCTTGCTTATCATAACCATATGGATAACTGGCTTGATGAGCATAGCTTTGCTTCATTAAATATGGTTCACCTGATGCAGAAAAATTATAGAAAGCTGGCAAAGAAATATCCGCGCCAGCATAAGGCAATCGCTTCTTATATACAAAAGCTTCATGTTTGTGAGGCCGCCAATGAAAAAAATATCGAGGCCGCAGCCAACCTCACAGGAGAGGCTATGGCAGAGATTTATGCAGCAAAAGACGATTACTGGCAGGATACTCTGCGTCAGATGGGCTACTACATGGGTAAATTTATTTATCTGATGGATGCCTATGATGATGTAGAGAAAGATAGTAAGGATGGCAGCTACAACCCATTTAAGGAGCTGTATAAACAAGAAGGCTTTGAAGAAAAGGTGCGTCAGTACCTTGAGTTAATTATGAGCTGCTGCTGCCGGGCATTTGAAGTACTTCCCATTATTGACAACGCAGAGATTATGAGAAATATTTTGTATGCGGGTGTATGGGCGAAGTATACACGTGTGACGCAGGAGCGAAAGAAACCGGAAACGACCGGTGAGGGAGAAAATAAGGCTGCAGAAAAAGCAGCGGAATGAGTGTGTTTATGGATCCATATCAGGTTTTAGGAGTGTCCCGCGATGCGTCGGACGATGAGATAAAAAAGGCATACCGGAATTTGAGCCGAAAGTACCATCCGGATGCGAACATCAATAATCCAAACAAGGCACAGGCCGAGGAGATGTTTAAAAAGGTACAGGCGGCATATGACCAGATCATGAAAGAGCGTCAGTATGGTGGCCATGGAACAGCAGGCAGCCAGTATGGACCAGGCAGTTCCCACTACGGTGGTTACTCAGGTGGCTACGGAAATTCTTCCTATGGAGGCGGTTCCTATCGAAATGGCTCTGATTATGGAGATTTCGGTGGATTTGGCGGATTTGGTGGCTTCGGTGGTTTTGGTGCGTCGGACCGCGAGGAAGAGCCTCGTATGCAGGCCGCACGAAACTTTATAAACTCTGGTCATTATCAGGAAGCATGTAATGTCTTAAATTCCATTCAGGAACGAAATGCAAGATGGTATTATTACAGCGCGATTGCAAATTCAGGTATCGGAAATCAGATCAATGCGCTTGAGTATGCAAGAAAGGCAGTACAGATGGAGCCAGGAAATGCCGAGTATCGTCAGCTTGTGAGCCGTCTTGAGAACAATGGCAGATGGTATGCCGACAGAGGTACGCAGTATGGCTTTGGCACAGACGGGCGCTCAAATTGTCTGTCAGATCTTTGCTGCTGCATGTGTGCGTCAAGTATGTGCGGAGGTGGCTTCATGCCATGCTTTTTCTGTATTTAAATATTTATTGAAAATTTAGGCTGCAGACGCTGTAAAAGACGTTTGCAGCTTTTTTCTTAACAATTTTTTACAGTTACGCAAAGATAAGGTTCTTGACTTGACAAACCTATGGCGATTTAATAAAATGGCTCTGTATGTTAAATTGAGAAATAATTAAGGAGAAGGGATAAAGCGATGGTCTTTTCAAGTCTTTTGTTTGTGTTTTTATTTCTGGCATTAAACCTCGTCTGTTACTATTCGGTAAAGACGATTCGTCAGAAAAATATTGTACTGCTTGTATTTTCGCTCATTTTCTATGCGTGGGGCGGTGCTGCATATTTGCTTTTGCTTGCCGGAATGGCATTTTGGAGCTGGCTGTGTGCACTTATGATTGAAAAAAATGAGGAGCAAAAAACAAGAAAGCTTTGGATGTGGGCAGAGTGTCTTGTTTTGCTTGGTCTTCTTATCTTTTTTAAGTACATGAATTTCCTTACAGGAAATTTGAGTGCACTGATTGGTTTCCCAAAAGAGGCAACAAAGATTATTCTTCCAATCGGTATTTCCTTCTATACCTTCCAGCTGCTTTCATATGTAGTAGATGTATATAGAAAGGAAGTTGCTGCACAGCCGGCATACTGGAAGCTTCTTTTATACTGCAGCCTTTTCCATCAGTGCATTGCAGGTCCGATTGTACGTTATCAGACAGTTGCGGCAGAAATTGATGACAGAAAGGTAACACTTACAGATCTGACTAATGGTATTCGCCGTTTTTCAATTGGTCTTGCAAAGAAAGCAATTTTAGCAAATGGCTGTGCTTCTGTTGCTGATACACTTCTTGCTAATACACAGAGTGCGACAACAGCAGGACTTTGGCTTGGAATGCTTTTTTATATGCTTCAGATTTATCTTGATTTCTCCGCATATTCTGATATGGCCATTGGTATGGGACAGATGGTAGGCTTCCATTATCTTGAAAACTTCAATTATCCATACAGCTCAGTGTCTGTACAGGATTTCTGGAGAAGATGGCATATTTCACTTAGCAGCTTCTTCCGTGATTACGTGTATATCCCGCTTGGCGGAAGCAGAGGAGGAGATCTTCTGACTGTGCGCAATATGTTCATTGTGTGGGCACTGACAGGAATTTGGCATGGCGCAAGTTGGAATTACATATTGTGGGGACTTTATTTCTTCGTATTTCTTGTATTGGAGCGCTTTGTGTTAAAGAAGGTGCTCGAAAGACTACCAAGAGCAGTAGGCTGGATCTATGCAATGCTTGTAGTATACTTTGGCTGGGTATTATTTAAATTTGAGAATATGGCAGAGCTTGGAAATGTTCTTGCTGGTATGTTTGGTTTTGGCCATATGGCTGGAAATCTTTCCACACTTTATACATTGTTAAATAATATCTTCCTTCTTATTATTTCCATTATCGCAGTATTCCCAATTGGAAAGAATCTGCGTATGGCGGCATATCGCTATGAAAATAAAAGGAAAAAGGTTCCAACACTTTTGTACTATTTGGATGCAGTTACACCGGTAATATTGATTTTGCTGTCGCTTTTGGCACTTGTCGGAGACAGCTACAATCCGTTCTTGTATTTCCAGTTCTAATTTAAGTCCGAAAGAAAGGTTTGTCATGGATAAAAAAGAAAAAGAAGAATTTATGAAGCAAAAACGAGCGGCCTATAAAAAGGCTAGAACGTTTGGATTGTTTTTATTTATTGCGGTAATGGCATTTTGCTGTATACTCGGATTGATGATTCCTGTTCGTCCAAAGGAATCAGTACTAGAAAAAAGAGAGCTGGCAAAGTTTCCACAATTTACTGTTTCGGGTGTGTTAGATGGAAGTTACTTTTCCGACATTTCCACATGGTATTCTGATTCCTATCCGCTTCGTGATGTGTGGATGTCAGGAAGCAATGCAATGAAAAAACTTTACGGAATCAAAACAAAGCAGATTGTATCAAATAAGGGCACAGCAGATGAGATTCCAGTTGTGACAAAAAAAGAAAATGAAGAGACATCTGAGGCTGTTACAGAAGAATCAGAGCAGGAATCTGTTCAGACAGAAGTAACTACAGCAGCACAAACAGAAAGCACACCAGCCAAGGCAACAGCACCGGCACAGATTGTGCTTCCGACAGATGATCCGTCATATTCACTTCCTGCTATCACAGGTCAGACGTTAAATGGTGTTTATGTAGAAGGAGATACTGGTTACGGTATGTATTTCTTTAACCAGCAGGCAGCTACAACATATATTGATATGGTTAACCGCACTGCAGATACCTTTGCAGGCACAGCAAATGTGTATACTATGCTTGTTCCAAACAGCGAGGCATTTTATCTGACAGATGAGGAGCGTGCACAGTTAGAGCCAGACTGGAGAAACGAGAAGGCAGCGACTGATTATTATGTGGCAAGCTTTAACTCAAATGTTAAAAATATTGATATTTATGATGTGCTTGCATCACATACAGATGAGTATATTTACTTTAGAACAGATCACCACTGGACAGGACTTGGCGCATATTATGCTTACAATGCGTGGGCACAGGAAAAGGGCGTAGATGCGCATGCGCTTGAAGAATATGAGCAGGTAACATTCCCAGGCTTTACAGGTTCATATTACACAGAGACGCAGGCAGCAGCAATGGAAGCAAATCCAGATACAGTCATTGCATATAAGCCGCTTACATGTGACAGAATGACATTTACAGATACTGATGGAAATACCTTAAACTGGCCTATCATAAACGATGTATCAGGCTATCGCAGTACACAAAAGTACAGCTGCTTTGCAGCAGGAGATCAGCCATTTAGCTATATTGAAAACCCAAATGTCGCAAATGGACAGGCATGTATTCTTGTAAAGGAATCATATGCAGATGCATTCGTTCCGTATTTAACAGATCATTATCAGTTTATTTACTGGTTTGACTACAGAGAATACAACGGAAATATTACAGAATATATTCGTACTGTCACACAGACAGAGGGAATAAATACGGTCGATATAATGTTCTTAAATGGACTAGATCCAATCAGTTCGATTGAGTCAATGAACCGCTTAAACAGTCTGATGCAGTAACGCACACAGCCGTTAACAGATACGGCGGAAAGGTATGGTTATTTTATTTATGCAGTATTTGATTATTTTTCTGATTTCCATGGTGCCGCTCATTGAGTTAAGAGGTGCAATTCCGTATGCAATCGGATTTAAACTTCCGCTATTGCCATCTTACATCATCTGTATCCTTGGAAATATGCTTCCAGTGCCATTTATCTTTTTATTTGCAAGAAAGATTCTCGTGTGGGGAAGTGATAAAAAGTACATTGGCGGCTTCTTCAACTGGTGTCTTAAAAAAGGAGAGAAAGGCGGAAAGAAGCTTCAGGAAAAGGCAGGAAGAGGCCTTTATGTGGCACTGTTTTTGTTTGTAGGAATACCGCTTCCGGGAACAGGCGCATGGACAGGAACACTTGCAGCAAGCCTTCTTGATATGGATTTTAAAAAGAGCACACTTGCTGTTATGTGTGGTGTCGTGCTGGCAGGCATCATCATGGGATTAGTAAGCGGAGGCGTGTTCTCCTTCATTCGGTAAGTTTAGTGGATGCCCACGAATTGCTCCGTTACTTCGTAACTCTCGCAATTCTAAAAATATTCGGATTCGCTCATTTTCTTCGAAA